>Ga0335083_10000028_pt1 | contig 285753 bp, 236 predicted proteins | sample Lox_Sample_42_FD_206716 | JGI IMG/M metagenome (GOLD analysis project Ga0335083, IMG submission 206716) | Soil microbial communities from Loxahatchee National Wildlife Refuge, Florida, United States - Lox_Sample_4.2 | ecosystem: Environmental > Terrestrial > Soil > Wetlands | place: USA...
AATATCTGTTCTCGTCGAAGATGCCGGTGTCCAGCAGCTCGAACTCGAATCCGCGGCCCTCGCGCTTGCGGTTCTCCTCGAGCAGCCGCTCGTAGGGATAGCGCGCCTGCGGATATTTGTACAGATACTTCATGTACGAATGCGTCGGCGTGCTGTCGAGATAGAAATAATATTCTTTGACGTCCTCGCCGTGATTGCCCTCCTTGGGCGTCAGGCCGAAGAGGCGCTCCTTCAAGATGGGATCCTGGCCGTTCCACAGCGCGAGGCTGAAGAGCAGAAGCTGATAGCGGTCGCAAATGGCGGCCAAGCCGTCTTCGCCCCAGCGATAGGCTTTGCTGCGCGCCATGTCGTGAGAGAGGTAATCCCAGGCCGCGCCGTTCGGGCTGTAGTCCTCGCGCACCGTTCCCCAGGATCGTTCGCTGACATATGGCCCCCAGCGCCGCCACAAGAGCGACTTTCTGAGGGTCTCTTTGAGACGGCGGCCTTCTGCGGTATCCGCTACAGGTAGGTTGGTCATCGGGACACGGTTATTGTCCCAAATGCGCCGGCCCGTTCAGGCGGCGTCGGCGGAACGGCGCCAGCCTTCAATGTGGGCCAGTTCGCGCTCGGGCCGTTCGGTGACGACTTCGAGGTGGCCGGCGTAGACACCGCCATCGTTGCCGTCGAGCGACAGCCATTCGCCTTCCTGCATTGCACGATCGCCAATGCGGCAAGCGCGGCGCGGCAGATCGATTTCCAGATCGGCGCACGCGACTAGGCACACCTTGCCCAATTGCCGCGCGACCACGGCGGCATGCGAGGTCCGGCCGCCGGCCGCGGTAAGGATACCGGCCGCGGACAGGATTCCTTCGATGTCGGCGGTTTCGGTTTCGGGTCGCACCAGGATGACCGGCTTGCCCGCGCCAGCCATACGCTTGGCGGATTCAGAGTCCAGGGCGATGGCACCGGTCGCGACTCCCAGGCTCGCGGCCTGAGCGTGCGCCAGCGGCCGCGCGCCCGGATCCGCGGCGCGAGTTCGGACCACGGATGCGAGGTTGATGCCCGCCAGACGGGAGAGCGCCTCGGCTGGCGTGATTAAGCCCTCATCCACCTGATCGACCGCGATATGCAGTGCGGCCCAAGCCGTCCGTTTGGCCGAGCGCGATTGCAGCAGATAAAGTGTGCCGGACTGCAGCGTGAATTCAAAGTCCTGGGCGTCGTGAAACAGCGCCTCCAGCGCGTGGCCGGCCTCTTCGAGCTGCGCCCAAGCCCTGGGAAGCGTGCGGCGAAACTGCCGGTCTCCGTGGGACGCCAGGCGTCCGGCGACCACGTCCTCGCCTTGCGCATTGAACTCGAAATCGAGGTACAGCTCCGCGGCGCCAGTGGCGGGATTGCGCGTGAACGCTACGCCGGCGCCCGAATCGCCGCCCGCATTGCCGTACACCATGCGCTGCACAGTCACGGAAGTTCCGCCGTCCGGGTCGATTCCATTGGCTCTTCGATAGGCGACCGCTTTCGGCGCGTCCCACGAGCGAAAGACGGCCAAGGCGGCCTGCCGCAGTTGCTCGATTGGATCTTCAGGAAACGGAAACCCGGCGAGTTCCTCGAAACGATTGAGCAGTTCGCCAGTCAGGTCTCGCAGCGTGGCGTGGTCGAGTTCATTTTCCTTTTCGACGCCGACGCTCTTTAGACCTTGCGCAACCAGCTCGTCGAACGGACCGCGCGGCAGCCCCTCAACCACTTCGGCGTAACCCTGAACCAGGCGCCGGTAACAATCCCAGGCCAGGCGTGGATTGCCGGTTTGAGCGATCATTCCTTCGATGGTGGCGGTGTTCATCCCAACGTTCAAGACGGTTTCGAGCATGCCCGGCATGGACACAGCCGCGCCGGATCGAACCGATACCAATAGCGGACGGCGCGGCGAGCCGAAACCGAGGCCGGTGGCCGTCTCCAAGGCGGCGATTCCACTAGGCAGTGCAGCGGCGAGGTCCTGATCGCCATCGCCGGCCAGGACAATCCGGCCGAATGCCGCGGATAGCACTAACGCGGCCGGAACCGGCAGACCGGCCGCGGACATCTGCATCAGATTCCACGCCTTGTTTCCGACCTCGCCGGCTCCGCCCTTGGGCAGCGGAGAATGTGGAAGGATTTTGTAGAGATCCACGCTCATAAGGCCGCCCTCAATCGGCCAGCACGTGGCCGAGCAGATAATCGCGAGTCTTCAGACCCGCCCATTTCAACGCATCCGACGCTTCTTCCAGGCTGTTCGCCATCTTGGAACAGATGTGCAGCTGGCGAAAGTCGCGCGCCCGCTGCACAGCGCTGTACGTCAACGCGCGCTCGGCGTCGTCGGCGCGATGTTCCAGCGCCACCAGGGCGTCAATGGAAGTGAGAAAGTCACGAACTTCGTCCTGCGCCACGGCGGGCTTGTCGATGTGCGCTGCATGGCTCAGTGCTTTGATCCATTCCTGAGAGGCTTCGACCAGCGAACCAGCCAGATTCCCGAGCGCATCCAGCACATCGCCGCCCGGTTCGGACGCCACCAGCAACTCCATCAGAAACGCGACTTCTTCGAGTTCGTCAGCGGCGTTGTCGGCGATTTCGAGCAGGCGGAACAGCGGCGTATATTCCGGACGGCGCTCGACGGCTTCCAGGCTGGCGGCAACCAGTTGATCCGCCCTTTGCTCGAATTCCCGCGCGCGCCTGGCCAGGCGCTCGAACCTGCCGTCGTTCTCGCCCGCCCCGATGGTTCGAAATCCATCCCGCGCAAGCGTGGCGATCTCGAAAATCAGAGCCGCATGTTCGGCGGCCAGTTGCAGCAGACGCTTGCCTTCGCTGCTCAGATGAGCTTGCAGCTCGGCGCGCACGCGGTCGTGAATCAAACCCGTGGATTGATGATCCCGCAATCCCTCCGCCGCGGCCCGAAAGACGAAGCGAAGGAAATCCAGAGCGGCCGCATCTCCCAGCACGTCGCAAAGCCGGTCGCCAAAGTGGATCGCGGAGCTGGCGGTGTCTTCAATCGCGCGATTGATGAGCTGCGCGCCGCCCAGCTCGAGGAAGCCGCGATGGCCGACCTCGGATTCGGCGGCCCAACTGAGCAGCACTGTGCGGTCCTTCCGGCGCAGAAAGCTTCGAAGTTCCTTGCGCGCGCGATTCCAGTCGATCAAGAAGACCAGGCGGGAGCCGAGGAAATTGAGATACGCCAGAAGCTCAGCCGAATCTTTCGCCTCGAAGCTGCCGGTGATCAATTGAAACGGAAGGCCGAGGGCAAGCGAGTCCGCCTGTTGGTTGCGCTCTTCGCCCCAAGTCAGATCGTAACGCTGGAGCATCTCGCGAAAGAACTGGACGCGCTCGGGGTGCACATCGGTATGCGTGATCTCAACCCGCAGCCCTTCGACGTGGATCACCAGGACATGCGCGTCCGTGGTCCCGAGATCGTTCTGAATGACTAGCCGGTTCCCGATGCGGGTCGCCGTGGTCGCGAGGCCAGGATGGTTGAACTTGAGCGGTGCGGTCCGATTCAGGCCGGCCGCGAAAGCGGAGATCAACGGGCGGTCGGACTCGTCGATGTGATAGACGGCCGCACCGTCCAGGCGCTCCTCGGCCAGCTCAGCCTGCATCGTGTTGAGAAGCTTATGCAAATCCATAACAAGACGGTGCAAGCTGTCGGGCGCGCCATCGCCTGCTCGGGTGATGGCGTCAATGGCGCTGGCATCGATCAGGTCGTTGTCCGGCTGGGGAAGCCCAGCCACCAGGCGTTCCACGCGGTCCCGAAGCTCGGTAGTCAGCGCGGTTGGGTTCGTTTCGCAAAATACGGGGTCGGCCATGGTGCGGACGTCGCCGGCGATCCGTTGCAAGACGCCCGCACAACCCGGCAGCCGATATAAGTTATTGTCACGGTGTGAGTTAGCCACCAGGTCGTCCAAAGCCCGGTCCTCGACGCCGCTGGCCAGACGCTCCCGGGACAGCGATTCGGTGGGCTGCTCAGGATGGTCGGCGTGCGCCAATGCAGTCTGTAGCAGGCTGAAGTAATACTTAATTCGAGAGTTGGCTGCCAGGGCTGCTTCGATTTGGGACGATCGATTGAATTCCTTCTCGCCAATCGCTTCCAGGACTTGGGATTTCATATGATTGCTTTCAGCAGCGTTTCTCGCAAGCGATCTACCATATGACAGTCTCGGGGGGAGCGGGCGTCCGGCTTCGCGACCGGGTGGCCTGCGTAGTTCGCCCCAAACCAGGCGAGGCTTAAATCACCCAGGCTTGACTCTCGCGAGCTTTCCCCGGAATATTGATGGAACGGGAGGACCCAGTGAGTCCACGCTATTTCGCTGCTCTGTTCTGTCTGGCCGCCGCGCCGGTTGGCGCGCAGTGGTTGAATTACAAGGAGCCAGGCGTACCGCGCACCGCCGACGGCAAGGTAGACCTGAAGGCGCCGGTGCCGAGGTTGCCGGACGGCAAACCCGATCTTCAAGGAACCTGGTTGAGCGGAGAGGGGTACTTCACCAATCTGGCCAAGGATTTGAAACCGGGCGACGTGGAGATGCTGCCGTGGGCCAAAGCCTTGCAGGCTCAGCGCGAAGGACGGCAGCACCAGGACGATCTTTTGGCCGCGTGCATGCCACCCGGCGTGCCGCGCATCGACATGACCGCCGGCAGCATGCCGCATCCGTTCAAGATTGTGCAGACGCCCAAGCTGGTGATCCTGCTGTATGAGACGTCCGCCAACTCGACGTTCCGCCAGGTGTTCCTGGACGGCCGGCCGTTTCCGGTGGATCCGCAGCCGACGTGGCTGGGTTATTCCATCGGCCACTGGGACGGCGACACTCTGGTGGTGGAGACGACGGGTTTCAACGGCCGTGAATGGGTGGACACTGCCAAGGGGCATCCGCAGACCGACGCCGGGCGCGTCACCGAGCGTTTCCGCCGGCTGGATTTCGGTCATTTGCAGATCGTGATCACGATTGATGACCCGAAAGCTTACGCGAAGCCTTGGACCGCAACGGTGCCCGCCCACCTTCTGGCGGATTCAGACCTGATCGAAACGTACTGCGAAAACGAAAAGGACGAGATCCACTTTAAACCCTGACGTGCCCGCGCCGAGGCCGGTCTTCAGTGCTGGTTCGAGTACTGCGGTTGGGGAGGATTGAGCCGGATGTCCACGGTCTTCTGCTCCTCAGAGATGTCAAAGATCTGGCCGAAGGTCTGATAGTCCTTGGCAATCACCTGAATGAGCACCTGGCCTTGCGGGATGGGAGGGATTTTGACGCTGCCTTCCTGATTGGTCCGCATTTCCCATTCCTTGCGAATGCTCTTGCCGAGCTTCACGACCGAATGGCCTTTGACGAACTTCACGATCACGCTGGCGTCTTCGACCGGTTTGCCGCTCTTGCTCTTCACCTGGATGGTTAGCGTGGTCATCGGCGCCGCGGCGGAAAGCGGAAGCGCCAACGCAGCCAATAGCACAAGACGGAACAACATGCCCCCAGTTTAACGCTTGTGGCATGATTGGTGGATCGTGGCGCCGTCCCCGAAGCCAGTAGGGTCTCCAGCGCAGGATCAGGCCGGGCTGCGGAAAGAGCTGGGGCTCCGGGACCTGGCGCTGGCGCAGGTGTTATGCGTCGTCGGATCCAGCTGGGTGGGCGTGGCGGCGGAACTGGGCCGGTCGCACGTCGCCTTCTGGCTCGGAGCCATGCTGCTGTTCTACGTGCCGCTGGCGGTGGTTGTGATTTACCTCAATCGCCTGATGCCGCTGGAGGGCGGGCTGTACCAGTGGGCCAAGCTGGGGTTCAATCCGTTTCTCGGTTTCCTGATCGCCTGGAATCTGTGGATATACGCGATCGTATCGGCGAGCGCCATCCTGTTCAGCGTGCCGACGGACATCGGTTACATGATCGGCCCTGCGGGCGCGTGGATGGCGACGAGCAAAGTTGCGACGCTCGCCCTCACCGGCCTCGTCATGCTCGCTATCGCGGCGGTGGCGGTGTATGGGCTCGGCATTGGGAAGATACTCCATAACACCGGCAGCATCATGATTCTGACTGCTTACGTGATTCTGCTTGCTCTGCCCATCTGGGGGCTACTGCGCGGCACGATCCACAGCTATCAACCATTCCCTTGGAATCCTCCCAAACCCAGCTGGCTCAACCTCGCGATCTTCGGCCAAATGACGGTCGGCGCGCTGAGCGGATTCGAATACATCGCGATTCTGGCGGGAGAGTCGCGAAACCCAGAGAGGACCATTGGGAGGTCGGTGGTGCTGTCAGCGCCGGTGATCTCGGCAATGTTCATTCTGGGGACCAGCTCCGTGCTGACGTTTCTGGGTAACCAGCCGATCAACCTGATCGGGCCAATCCCCCAGACATTCCGAGCCGCCTTCGGCACGACTGGGTGGTTGGCGGCGTTCGCACCGTTCGCGATCCTTTTGATCCTGGGGCGTTCGATCGCGAATTCCAGCCTGTTATTCACCGGCCTGACTCGCCTGCCAATGACCGCGGGCTGGGATCATCTGCTGCCGCGCTGGTTCACGCGGCTTCATCCACAGCGGCGCACACCGGTGAATTCGATCCTGTTCACGGCGATCCTCATTATGGCGTTCATTGTGCTCAGCATGCTGGGGGTGCATGAGCAGGAAGCCAATCAATTGCTCATTAATGCGTCCGATGTGCATTACGCGATCGCGTATGTTGCTCTTTTCGCTCTGCCCTTAGTTGGGAATCGCGCACTGCGGCAGGGCCTGCCCGGATGGCTGAAAGTGGCTGCGGCGGCGGGACTTTTTTCGAGCCTCGTCGCACTGATGATCGCTGTATATCCGATCGTCGATGTGGTCAGCCCGCTTGCCTACGCGGTCAAAATCAGCCTGACGGTGATCGTAAGCAATGTCGTCGGCGTCGCGATCTACAGTCTTCGGCGTATGGCGGCATAGCTGGAGTACCATGAAGCAATAGTCAATGCGAACGGCCGTCTACATTGCGCTGGGCCTCTTCGGCGTGGGTTTCCTGATTTTTTGGGTGACCGCGCTGGTGAACCAGCGGGCAAAACGGGAGATGCCGGGGCTGCTGGACCTGGGCATCGGCCTGGTGGTGAACTTCTTCGACGCGCTGGGAATCGGCTCGTTCGCGACCACTACGTTCTGCTTCAAATCCTTCGGGCTGGTGCATGACGAAGACATTCCAGGGACGCTGAATGTGGGCGTGACGCTGCCATCCATTCTGGAAGGATTGCTGTATATTGCTGTGGTGGGCGTGCAGCCGCTGACGCTGATTTTGACGATCGGCGGCGCGACATTGGGCGCATGGCTCGGCGCGGGGGTTGTCTCGCGCTGGCCCAAGCGGAAGATCCAGATCGGTATGGGCATTACGCTGCTCGTGACGGCGCTGTTTGGGCTGCTGGTGCAGTTGCATCTTTTCCCGGGAGGCGGCGAACTGCTGGCGTTAAGCGGCGTGAAGCTGGTGGCGGCGGTTGTGGTGACCACCATTCTGGGAGCGCTGATGACGCTGGGCATCGGATTCTTCGCGCCCTGCATGATGGTGACCTATCTGCTGGGGATGAGCCCGCGCGCTGCTTTTCCGATCATGATGGGCGCGGTAGCGTTCCTGGAGCCGGGCGCGAGCGCTCCGTTCATTCGGCAGAAGCGTTATAACCTGAAATCCGCCCTGGGGCTCACCATCGGGGGAATTCCCGGAGTTCTGCTGGCGGCGCTGCTGGTGAAGTCGCTGCCCCTGGACGCGGTGCGATGGCTGGTGATTGTGGCCGTGATTTACACGGCAGTCTTGATGCTTCGGTCGGCGGCGCTGGGAAAGCGCGCTCAGGTGAGTGCGGCGGCGGTGGCTGAAGCGCCGGAAACACCGTAGCGGCTACACATTCAGCGCGCGCAATCGCGCTTCGACGGACGAGCGGAAGGCTGCATCCTGAATCGAAGCGAGATTGATGTGGACGTTCTCGAGTGCGCCGGTTTTCGCCGCGGTGCCTAGAACTTTGGCGACCACGACATCAGACTGGAATTTCGCGGGGATTTGCAGCGCTTCGATGCGAACAAGCATCTGAGCGACGCGCTCGGCCATTTGCAGCGGAACTTCCGTAGCGCCGTGCAGGGCCTGTTCGATGAACGGTGCGCGCTCTTCTTTGGGACGCCGATACGCGGCCATCACTTCGGCGAACGCTTGGGAATCGCGATCGACGGCTTCCATGAAATAGCGCCGGTCGTCTTCGAATGAGTTGGCGTCCTGCTTGGCGAACTTGGTTACCATGCATCCGAGAGCGGCGGCCATGGCTGCTACGGCCGCCGATGCGCTTCCTCCGCCGGGCGTGGCGGTTTGGGCCGCGAGCGCATCAATGAATTCGGCCATGCCGCTGCGCGATGCCATCGCCTCCGCCATTTTGTTTTCCAACACCAGCTCGGGCTTAAAGTTTTCGATGCGCAGGAAATATTCTGCGGAAGCCTCCAGCGCCTTCTTAGGAACGAGGCCTACGATTTCGCTGCCGACGACGGGCACGCCGTAGCGCTCCGCCTCGCGGCGCACCGTTTCAAAGACAAGGTGCATGGAGGTCTGCTCGAAGTCCGTGAGGTTCATGGACACCTGCGCCTGGTTTCTGGCGTCGAGCATGATGCCCATGGATTTGACGAAGCGGAAGCCGCCGGTAGAGAAGCGAATGGTTTTGGCGATTTTTTTGGCGATGCTGACGTCGGAGGTGCCGAGATTGATGTTGTAGGCAATCAGGAATTTCCTGACGCCTACTACAGTTGCGCCGGCGGTGGGGTGCAGCACCGCGTCGCCGATGTCGGGCTTACGCGCGGGCACTGCGCCCATCTCTTTCACCAGGGCTTCAAACTGGCCGCGGCGGATGTTTTCCAGATTCACGCGGTCGGGCTGCTTCGCGGCGGCTTCGTAAAGATAGACCGGGACCTTCAGCTTGTTCCAGATCTGGTTGGCGGCGCGCTCGGCGAGTTGGAGGCATTCCTCCATGGTCACGCCTTCGATGGGGATGAAGGGCACGACGTCGGCGGCTCCGATGCGCGGGTGTGCGCCCTGATGCTGGGTGAGATCGATGAGGGCCACGGCTTTTTCCACCGAGCGGAATGCGGCTTCGGCTACCGCGGCGGGCGGGCCGACGAACGTAAGGACGCAGCGGTTATGATCGACGTCGGATTCGCGATCGAGCAGCACGACGCCGGGAACTGAGGTGATGGCTGCAACGATCGCGTCGATTTTCGCGGCATCGCGCCCCTCCGAGAAGTTGGGAACACATTCAACCAGTTGTCTCGCCATTCTATTTTGTGAATTGCAACCTTTCCGATTCAGACTTGCTGAAGATCTCAGCGCCGTGGCGCACGGCCATGCGGAGCGGGTTGAAGCCGATGCGGTAAGAAAGCTCCGCAAGCGAGCCGATGTCCCACACGCAGAAGTCGGCGGGGCGGCCAATCCCGATTGTGCCATGAAGCGCGCTTTGGCCGAGAGCCTGGGCGGCGTTGCGCGTCACACCCAAGAGAGCTTCCGCGGGCGTCATGCGAAAGAGCGTGCAGGCCATATTCAGCATGAGCAGAAGCGACGTGGCGGGGGACGTGCCGGGATTCGAATCCGTCGCCAACGCGATGGGAACCTGGTGGCGACGCAGCAGGTCGATGGGGGGCAAGTGAGTGTCGCGCAGGAAGTAGAACGCGCCGGGGAGCAGGACGGCAACGACGCCCGCATCCTTCAAGGCCAGGACGCCAGATTCATCGAGGTGCTCGAGATGATCGGCTGAAAGGGCGTGGTAGCGGGCTGCCAGCTTCGCGCCCCCCGAGTTAGCGAGCTGCTCGGCGTGCATTTTGACGGGAAGGCCGAGTTGGGAGGCTCGCTGGAAGACCTGTTCGCTTTGCGCGAGGCTGAAGCCGATGTTTTCGCAGAAGACATCGACCGCATCGACCAGACCTTCGTCAGCCAGGGCGGGGAGCATTTCGTCGCAGACGGCGCGGATATAGTCGTCGGCGCGGCCGGCGAATTCTGGGGGCAGCGCATGGGCGCCAAGGAACGTGGTATAGACAGCGACCGGGTATGTTTCACCGAGACGCCGCGCCACTTTAAGCATTTTGCGCTCGTCGGCGAGGCGGAGGCCATAGCCCGACTTGATCTCGACTGCAGTGACGCCTTCGGAGAGCAGCGCTTCCAAGCGCCGTGCGGATTGGCGGAAGAGTGTTTCTTCGTCCGCGGCGCGAGTGGCGCGCACGGTGGAATTGATGCCGCCTCCGCTGCGCGCGATCTCTTCGTAGCTGGCGCCGCACAAGCGCCGCTCAAACTCGTCGGCGCGCGAGCCGGCGTAGACCAGATGCGTGTGGCAATCCACCAAGCCGGGCGTGACCCAGGCTTGTTGCAGGTCGTGCTCGCGGCGCGCGGAGGAGAGGAGGTCGGCGGGAATGGCGTCGTCGCAGCCGAGCCAAGCGACGCTTTCTCCGCTGACCGCAATTGCGCCCGGCGAGATGAAATCGGCCGAATCGCCGGACGGGCAGATCCGCCCGTTGCGCCAGAGCGTCAGGGGTGCCGTCATTGATGGAGAGGGCGATTGGGAAGCAGTGGCAGCTTCAGATGATGCGCGCGGGCAGTTTGGACCGCGAGCGGGTAACCGGCGTCGGCGTGGCGCATAACGCCGCTCGCGGGATCGTTGAAGAGGACACGCTCGATGCGCTTCGCGGCGGCTTCGGTTCCATCGCACACGATGACGACGCCGGCATGCTGCGAATATCCCATTCCGACGCCGCCGCCATGATGGAAGCTGACCCAGGTTGCGCCGCCCGCTGTGTTCAGCAGCGCGTTGAGCAGGGGCCAATCCGATACGGCGTCGGAACCATCGCGCATGGACTCGGTCTCGCGATTGGGGCTGGCGACGGAGCCGGTGTCGAGGTGATCGCGGCCGATGACGATGGGAGCTTTGAGCTCGCCGGTGCGAACCATTTCGTTGAAGGCGAGGCCTGCCAAGTGACGTTCGCCGAGGCCGAGCCAGCAGATGCGCGCCGGCAGGCCCTGGAACGCGATCCGCGCGCGCGCCATATCAAGCCAGCGGTGGACGTGGGCGTTTTGCGGGAAAAGCTCCTTGATCTTGGCGTCGGTTTTGTAGATGTCTTCGGGATCGCCCGACAGCGCGACCCATCGGAACGGGCCTTTGCCTTCGCAGAAGAGCGGACGGATGTAGGCGGGCACGAAGCCGGGAAAGTCGAAGGCGTTTTGGACGCCCTCTCCGAGTGCGACTTGACGGATATTATTGCCGTAGTCGACCGTCGGCACTCCCATGGCATGGAAGTCGAGCATCGCGCGCACGTGGACGGCGCAGGATCGTGCGGCGGCGGCGCGGAGTTCGGCATGCTTGGATGGATCTTCGGCGGCGGCTTCCCATTGCTCGACAATCCAGCCGACGGGGAGGTAGCCGTTGATCAGGTCGTGCGCCGAGGTCTGATCGGTCACCAGGTCGGGACGCAGGCCGCCGTTGCGGGCACGCTTCACCAGCTCGGGCATAACTTCGGCCGCGTTACCGAGCAGGCCGATGGACACCGCTTCCTGACGGCCGCAATGGAGCTTGACCAGGTCCAAGGCGTCATCCAAGTCTTTCGCTTGCTTGTCGAGATACTTCGTGCGCAGACGGAAGTCGATGCGCGACTGCTGGCACTCGACCACCAGCGAGACTGCGCCCGCGAACGTGGCCGCGAGCGGCTGCGCGCCTCCCATGCCGCCCAGACCAGCGGTCAGAATCCATCGGCCGGCGAGATTGCCGCCATAGTGCTGGCGTCCAGCTTCGGCGAAAGTTTCGTAGGTTCCCTGGATGATGCCTTGCGAGCCGATGTAGATCCAACTGCCCGCGGTCATCTGGCCGTACATGATGAGGCCCTTTTGGTCGAGCTCGTGGAAGTGCTCCCAGGTCGCCCAAGCGGGGACAAGGTTGGAATTGGCGAGCAGAACGCGCGGCGCGTCGGGATGCGTTTTGAAGACGCCGACGGGCTTGCCGGATTGGATCAGCAAAGTTTCGTCGGCTTCCAGCGCCTTCAACCGCGCGAGAATCTCATCGAAACACTCCCAGTTGCGCGCGGCGCGGCCGATGCCGCCGTAGACCACCAGGCTCTCGGGACGTTCGGCGACTTCCGCGTCCAGATTGTTTTGAATCATGCGGTAAGCCGCTTCCGCCAGCCAGTTCTTACAGGTAAGACCGGAGCCGCGAGGTGCGCGAATTCGGCGGGTGGGATCGGTGCGTAGGGCGTCGATTGTCTGGTGCTGATCTTTCATTTTGGTTGCGCGACTTGCGCTAAGGCGGCCAGGAACTGGTCGTTGTGCTTAGGAAGACCAATCGAAACCCGAACGTGTTCCGTGAAGCCAGGCTCACGCCACGGCTTTACGATGACGCCGCGGGGGAGAAGGCGCCTTGCCAGTTCGGATGCGTCCTCGCGCGCGTGGAAGAAGAGGAAATTGGCGAGCGATGGCGCGGGTTGATAGCCCATTTCTTCGAGCCGGCGTGCTACGCGCGAGCGCTCCTCAGTGGTTTTGCGCAGGCAGTCCTGGACAAATGCAGTGTCTTCCAACGTGGCGATGGCGGCGACCTGAGCCAGACGGTTGACGTTGAAGGGACCGCGTACGCGATCCATCAGGTTGATCAGTTCGGGGTGGGATGCAATGGCGTACCCGACGCGCAGGCCGGCGAGTCCATAGGCTTTCGAGAGGGTTCGCAGAACCAGCCAGGGGACGCGGCTGGACTCGAGCATTTTCAGGAACGGAGGATATGCGGGATCGACAGCGCCGTAGTCGAAATAGGCCTCATCGAAGACCAGGATAGTCGTGTCGGGGATGGCGTCGAGCAGGCGGCAGAGGTCGTCTTCGGTCATGGAAGCACCGACGGGGTTGGACGGATTGCTGAACATGATCATCCGAGTGGGTGGCGTCATGGCGGAGATGAAGCTCGGCACGTCGAACGAATAATCCTGCCGCAGCGGGACCATGCGCACACGCGCGCCGAAGGACTGCGAGAAGATGACGTGCAGCCCGTAGGAAGGAGAAAGCGTCAGCACTTCGTCGCCGGGAGAAAGAAACGACTCCACGGCGACCGCAATCAGGTCGTCCGAGCCGTTGCCGAAGCCGAAGCGTCCGGGAGCCACGTCCAGACGCTGGGAGAGCACAGCGCGCAGATCGTTGCAGAACGGATCGGGATACAGGGAGACTTTGGGGACTGCCTCCGCGATGGCTGCCAGCACTTTCGGGCTGGTGCCGTAAGGATTTTCGTTGCTCCCTAATTTCGCGACCTCCTGGACGTGATACTGCGCGCGAACGTACTCGCTGGAGACGCCGGCGTTGTAAAGCGGGAGGCTGCGCACCTCCGGCCTGACTCCTTCCAGGAAGGCTTCGACGCCGCTAACGGATGGCTTGGGGGACAATCGTGAAACGCTTTCTACTTGGGCGCCGGGGCGGGAGCGGGCTTGGCGGATGCATCGGCGACGGGCGCTGGTTTGCCTTCGTCGATTTCCGGGACGCATTGATCCGAGCGGCAGTTGTGCGAATTGCCCGAACCCAGTTTCTCCAGAAGAGCGACGGTTTCCGGATGCGGAATCGAATGATGGAACGGCCCGTTGGCCATGTCGGCGACGGTGTCGCCATTCTTGGCTTTGAGATTGGTCTTGGCGCCGCTCGAGATCAGAAACTCGATCATCTTGTCGTCGCCGCGGAAAGATGCGCCGTGCAGAGCCGTGTAGCCTTTGTCGTCTACGGCGTTGACGTCGGCATCCAGGTTGAGAAGGTACTTGGCGGTCGCCATCCAGGAGTCGGGCGCATTGCGGCTGAAATTGAGCGCCCAGCCTAATCCGGCCGCGACCATCAGCGGCGTGTCACCGTGCGTGGTGGCGATCCAGGGATTCGCGCGGTGCGCCACCAGCAACTTCATGGCGGCCAGGTCGTCCGATTGCGCGGCGCGCCAGAAGGCGGTCGCTCCGGCGGTGTCCACCCACGTACTGTCGTCGGGAAGAGCGCGGAACCAGACGTGTTTTTTCAGTCGGGCGTCAGGATCGGCGCCGTGCTCCAGCAATGCTTTCATCAGATCCAGATAACTGGTTTTCTCTTGCGCGGTGATGGGCTGCGGGAACCAAGCGTAGGGAGCCCACTGCATGTCAATCGTGGCATAGAGAGCGGTGAGACCCGTGGAGGGACTGACATATTTTGCATCGGCTCCGTGATCGAGCAGATACTCCGCCAGGTCATAGTGGCCGTTGGCGATCGCCATGATCAGCGGCGTCAGCTTTTCACCCGCGCCGGGATCGTTGATATCGGCGCCGCCTTCCACTAAAGCGCGTGCCGCAGCCATCTGGCCATCGCGCGCGGCGTATAACAGGGCTGTCATCCCGCCCATCGAGGTAGGGCCGCGTCTCTCTTCGGGTTTCTTGGCAGCGTCTTTGGAAGAGGGGGCCCCAGCTTCCTTCGACTTTTTCGACTTAGCGTCCGGATGCTTTTGCAGCTCTTCCAGTTGAGCTGAAAGCTTTTGCACCTGAGCCTGCAATTCGGCGACTTCACCGCTCTTGTCCGGAATTGCGGCCTTGGCGTCTTGCGGCAGCTGGTTTTTGTCTTTTTCTTTCGTGACGGGCCTTCCCTGTTCGTCCACGGGATTGCCGTCCTGATCCACGGGGACGCAGCCGCTGACATCGAACACCGATCCACAACCCGGATCGAGGGCTTTCGACGTCATCTTGCTGTCCGAGCCGTGAGCGAGGAGCACCTTGATGACGGCATCGCGATTGAGAGCGGCGGCGAACATCAAGGCCGTCTGCTCGTGGCTGGATTCCTTGGCATTCACTTGCGCGCCGTGATCCAACAGAACAGTTACAGCCGGGGCGCTGCCTGATGCGGCGGCGATCATCAGCGGGGTGGTGCCATGGGAGTCCGTTGAATTGACGCCGGCGCCGGACTTCAGTAGAGCTTCGATGACGGACGCGTCGCCGTTCTTGCAGGCCAGGAAGAGAGGGGTGACGCCGCCGAGTCGCGTTTCGGCTTTTATGTTGGCGCCGGCGGCGAGCAGTGCCTGGACCATGGCGAGATCGTCGTTTGAGGCCGCCCAGTGCAGGGCTGTCATGCCATCGCCCTGCGGCGCGTTGACGTCGGCCTTTTGTTGGAGCAGGCTGCGAACCGCAACCAAGTCGTCCTGTTGAGCGGCGTCGGCCAGACGAGTGTCAACGGCGGCGCTGGAAACCAACGCGGTGAGGAAAAGACCCGCAAACAGACCCTTGCACCACATTAGATTGCAACTTCCCCGGTGCTGTCGCCGATGCGCGGGGCCTCGATTCCGAGTCGGTGCAACACCGTTAACAGAACGTTGGCCATCGGCGTTCCGTCTTTGGTGACCACGTGGCGATTGCCTTTGAAGGCTCCGTTGGCGTGTCCGGCCAGGAACAGCGGCAGGCGTTTGTGATTGTGAACGTTGGAATCGCCCATGGGACTGCCATAGAGCACCACCGAATGATCCAGCAGGCTGCCGTCGCCATCCGGCGTGTTCTTCAGCTTATTCAGGAAATAAGCCACTTTGCTGACGTGGTACTGGTTGAGCTGCGCGAATTCCTCGATCTTCGACGGGCTCTCGCCGTGGTGGGAGCAGGAGTGGAAAGCGGTTTTCACACCGCTTTCGGGGTAGACGCGCTGGCAGACGTCGCGGCTCATCTTGAGAGCGGACACGCGCGTGACGCCGGCCATGAAGCCGAGGGCCTGCAGATCGAACATGAGCTGGACGTGTTCGTCGAAGGAATCGGGAACGCCGATCGGCGCGGCGGGCAGTGCGCGCGTGGCGCTGTTCGAATTGTATTGCTCGATTTTCTGGATGCGCCTCTCGATCTCGCGCACGTCCTCCAAGTAGGCGTCCAAGCGATTGCGGTCGCTCGGACCGAGCGATTTCGAAAGACGCGCAGCATCCTGGCGGATCAGATCGAGAATGCTGCCGTATTCCTGTTCGCGGGCGATGCGCTGAGCGGGCGTTCCGCCGTCGCCGAACAAGCTCTCGAAGGCCTGGCGCGGGTCGCGCGTCATGGGCAGCGGCGTGGTGGGAGAGGCCCAACTGATCGTGTCCGAATACACGCAGGAATAGCCGTAATCGCAAGCGCCCGATCCGTCGACGCTCTCAATGCAAAGCTGAATGGACGGCAGCGGCGTGTCCTGGCAATACTGCTTCGCGTACATCTGATCGATCGACGTGCCGCAGAAGATGTCCGCGCCTTCGGTCATTTTGGCGTGGCCGGCGGTGAGGAACGCCGCGCTGGAACGGAAGTGGTCGCCACCTTCTTCGGCTGCGACGTATGCGCCGGCGGGGTTCAAATCGGTTCCGGTGACAATCGTTACGTAATCCCGAAAGGGCTCGAGCGGCTTGAGAATCTTGGTGAATTCGAAATCGGCGCCCTCCTTGGCGGGCGACCAATAGTGCTTGTTCGATCCGTCCTGGGTGCTGCCGGCTGCGCCGTGCACGATCTCAATGCACGCCAGGTGAGGGCGAGCGGACGCGGCGGTTTTGGCGATCGGCGTCTGCGCGGGGACCATGGAGTCCAGCAGCGGCAGCGCGACGCCAACGCCCAGGCCGCGCAAAACGGTCCGCCGGGAAAGGTGTTTCTTAGTGATGTACATTGCCCTTCGTCTCCTGATTGCTTCCACCTTGGGTTACCAGCGTCTTGGATGGTTGGGACTCGTTGGGAGCCGCCGTGGCTCCGTCCGCGGGGCCGGCGCTTTCCGCCAGGCTGGTTCGAAATGGGAGGCTGTTCACGATGCCCAGCACGAAAGCCGAAAAACGATTGTCCTGGCTGGCTGCCTCGCGCTCAATTGCGCGCACGGTGGGCATGTCGCGGTAGTCGATCACGCGTCCGAGGCCGTAGGCCAGCAGGTTTTCGGTGAACGTTCCGATAAAGGCGTCCGAGTGTTTGAGGATCGCCTCGCGCAGGCTGGCCGGGCCGTCCAGCTTAGTTCCGTCGAACATCTGGCTGGTTGCGTCGATCGGCAAACCGCTATCGTTAATGCGCCAGGCTCCCACGGGGTCAAAATTGTCCAGCGCGAAGCCGATCGGATCAATGAGCTTGTGGCAGGACGCGCAAGTAGGGTTCTTGCGATGCTCCTCCATGCGCTCGCGCACCGACATGAGCCGCACTTCGCCGCTGGACGAATTAGAGCCGAGCGCGGGCACATTGGGCGGAGGCGGTGGCGGCGGAGTTCCCAGCAGGACCTCGAGAACGTACTTGCCGCGCTGAACGGGAGAAGTGCGATTGGATACCGAGGTGAGGGTCAGGATGCTGCCCTGCCCCAGCAGGCCGCGGCGATTTTCACCTGGAAGCTCGACACGCCGGAACCGCGCGCCATAGACGTTCGGGATTCCGTAGTGCTTGGCCAGGATTTCGTCGACGTAGGAGTAATCGGCGGTCAGCAGCCCCAGCATGTCGCGATCTTCGCGAACGAAGCTGTCGAAGAACAGCTCCGTCTCGCGCTGCATCGATTCGGCGAGGTTCTTGTCGAAGTTCGGGTAAAGATAGGCGTCCGGTTGCGCGGTCTTCAGATTCTGCAAATGCAGCCACTGGGTGGCGAAATTGGACGACAGCGCCTCCGATTTCGGATCGGCCAGCATGCGGTGGACTTGCTGTTCGAGCACCGCCGGTTTGGACAGCTCGCCCTGGCTTGCCAGCGTGATCAACTGATCGTCGGGCGCGCTGCTCCAGAGAAAATAAGACAGGCGCGAGGCAAGTTCCAGATCGTCGATGCGATAGTTGGCGCCGGGGGCGACATTTGCGGGCGCCGGTTCGAAGCGGAAGATGAACTTCGGATTGGCGATCATCGCCTGGATGGCCAGGCGGATTCCGCCTTCAAAGCCGTCGCGATTGCGGCCGGCCACATAGAGCTTCATCAGTTCTTCGACGCCGGACTCCTCGGCGGGCCGACGGTAAGCCTGACGGACCAGCCGCGAGATGATCTTGCGGGCGCAATCGATGTCGTCGCCGCCAGCGGGATGGCAGATGAAGACCTTGCGCCGGCTAGGCGTATCGCCAACGCCCGAAGCGTTATACGGGCCGCTAATGGCGAAATCGTGCAGGTGCGGTAGAGACGTTAAGCCCGCCATGTCTGCCTCGTTGAGGTCCACCAGGCTGTATTCAATCGGCGAAACGACGTCTTCGAGCGGTCCTTCGGAGTGCTGGATGAATGCGGCCGAAACGCGCTGAGGCCCGGCCTTCACCTTGATGGGCGGAGTCTGGAGATCGTCCCACTTAGTGCGGTTCGGGTCGATGTCCAACAAAGCTACCCGGGCGCCGTTGATGGAGACTTCGAGTTGCTGGGTTTTTCCTTGACTCTTTCCAAACAGCGGGCCATCCACCGAGTAGTAGAAGGTCATTTTAAAGACGTACTCGGCGTCGAGCGGGAAATTGTAGACGACGCTCAGGCCGCCGCGAGTGCCGATCGGCGCTCCGTCGACATGCCGCATCTGGGACACACTCTTGGAGAGCTGATAAGTGGCCACCGACGGCGTGGTGTCGATGTCCCCCACCGCCAGCCGGCTGACTTTGCCCGCAGCCTTCACGTAAGCGTCCATGAGCGCCGGAGAAAAGTTCAGGGCATCGGCCATGTTGTCGAAGCCATGGCTCATGTCGTCGGCGGGCAAAAGCGAAGCGACGTCCACCTTCACATTCAGCAGGTCGCGAATCGAATTCGCATACTCGGTTCGATTCAGACGGTGCAAGGCAGGACGGCCGGCATAGGGATGCGCGGACGCAGCCTGATCGAGGGCGGATTCCAGCGAAGCGACAAAGGCCTTGACCGTTTGAGCGTCCGGACGCGGCATCCCTTGAGGCGGCATCAAGCCGACTCGCAGCTTGCGAATCACCTTCTCCACTTGCTCGGCGTGTTGATCAGGGTGCGCCAGGTCAATGCTCTTCCAGGAAAAGCCGCCCGACTTCATCTTGTCGTTATGGCAAACCTGGCAGTATTGATTGACCAGCGCCTGCTGGGACTCCACCGGCATCGTGGCCCCAGTGGCCACGGCACAGGAGATCACGACGCTCAAAAAAGTAAATTTCTCTCGCATCCTCATCACGGCTCCCTGGAAACCGGGAGGCAACTTGGCTGCCGGTAAGACGGGTTTTCTCTGCGACTCGTCTTCATCTGTAGAGGTCTCGCGAAAACGCTCTATCCAATAAGTTTAGCCTACACTGAGGGGCTTGGAACGGAGAAGAGCGATTGACCGGCGGGACCGGCCATTTTTGCCCGAAATGAGCTTACATCGGCCGACCTGCCGTGAAATCGAAGACGCAACTTTGACTACCGCTTCTTCCGTGAGTTGGCGGTCCGGCTCCCGGCCAGCCGATAGGCGTTCCGGATGAGCGGCGTGGACAGCACGATGCTCGTGGTAGGGACGCCGTAGTTCAGAAGCTTCATGATGAGCTCTTCCAATTCCGCGATGGAGGACACCAGTACCTTCATGTTCAGCGCGTCACTGCCGGTGACGTGGTAGCATTCGCGGATCTGTTCGCAGTCGCCGAGAAACGTCATCAACTGCCGATACTGGGCGCCGTCGGAACTCATGCGAATCAGCGCCATGATGCCGAGGCCGAGGCTCGAGGGGTCAACGTCGGCGTGGTAGCCGCGAATGATCCCTGCATCTTCCAGGCGGCGCAAACGTTCGGCGGTGGCGGAAGGGGAGAGCCCGGCGGCGCGCCCCAGGTCGGCATAGGAAAGGCGGGCGTTCTTCTGCAACTCCTCCAGCAGCTTCAATGCTATTTCGTCGAGCAGAGGGCTGATTTCACTGCTGGTGATCATTTGTACAGTACATTCTAGCGAAGAGCTACTTCCACACAATTGTTGTTCCAGCGCGCTCGGAACTGTTAGAAAATGCGTCGGCAAGCGCGTATGCGAGCGGCGAGACGCCGTCCAAATCGCCTTGCGGGCAGTGCGATCGCTTGTTCTGGTGCGCCATCCGCCTTACAATCGAGTACACATACGGGCTTTTTTCGTGGATTCGTTCTTGCAAAAGCAGTTGTGTCGTTTTAGAATGTGGCAACTCGCGTACAACGTAGTATTCGAAGCGAATACGCCCCGCCGCGAAACACACCCCACGGGGTAAGCCAGGAAAGGTGTGCATGAATGCGAAAAGTAAGTGAGTTGTTACTGTGTAGTTTCTGTCTTGTGGCGATGCTTCGCGCGCAGGGATTGACGTCTGTCTCGGGGAGCACGAAGGACCCCACCGGAGCAGTAATCCCCAGTGCCACCGTCGTGTTAGCTAACGTCAATACGGGCGCCGAGCGAAACGACGTTTCCGATAGCCAGGGCCGCTATTCATTCTCCCAGGTACAGCCCGGTAACTATAAGCTCACGGCGAAGGCGGCGGGATTCAACGATGTCACCGTAACGGTGCAGCTTTTGATCAATACCCCGGCCACGGTGGATCTGAATTTCGAGAAGGTCGGCACGGTGGCATCTTCGGTTTCGGTCTCCGCCGAGGCGACGCTGGTGAACACGACGGATGCGACCATTGGCAACGCCGTCGGAACGCAGGCCATCACGCAACTGCCGTTCGAGGCTCGCAACGTGGTGGGCCTGCTGGCCATTCAGCCCGGGGTTGCTTACCTGGGCGCGCAGGATCAGCCGACGCTGAGCCTGTCGGGTAACGGCCATGTCTCGCTCAATGATCCGCGGAGCGGCGCTGTGGACGGCGGCAAATCCGACCAGGGCAACGTCACACTGGACGGCGTGGATGTGAACGATCAGCAAAATCGCGCATCGTTCACCAGCGTTTTGCGCGTGACACTGGATTCGGTCCAGGAGTTTCGGACCATCACCACCAACGCGGGCGCCGAATACGGCCACAGCTCCGGCGCGCAGGCCACCCTGGTGACAAAGAGCGGCACCAACGTCGTGCACGGGGCGCTATATGAATATCTGCGCAACACCGCCACCAGCGCGAACACCTTCTTCAACAATTCTGCGGGAGTGCCAACCCAGAAGCTGAACCGCAATGTGTATGGCGTGGATGTCGGCGGGCCGATCAAGAAAGACAAGCTGTTCTTTTTCCTAAACTACGAAGGGCGCAAAGACGCGAGCGAACAGGGCGCGCTGCGCGTAGTTCCCACCGACACGCTCCGGCAGGGCATCGTGCAGTATGTGCGCAACGACGGGAGCATCGGCAGCCTTTCGCCCGCGCAAGTCCAGCAACTGGACACCGGCGGCATTGGCGAAGATCCAGCTTCGCTGGCGCTCTTTCAGATGTATCCGCACGCCAACGACAACACTACCGGCGACGGCCTGAACACCGCCGGATTCCGCTTCAATGCGCCGGCGCCGCTGCGTTATAACACCTACATCGCCAAAATCGACTATCAGATTACTCCCAAGAACTCCTTCTTCTTTCGTGGCAATTTGCAGAACGACAACTACGCCATCCAGGGCCCGCAATTCCCCGGCCAGCCGGCAAACAGCGTTTACCTAAACAACAGCAAGGGATTCGCTACGGGCTTGACCACGGTTGTTTCACCCACGCTGGTCAACACGCTGCGCTACGGCTACACGCGGGAAGGCGTTCAGACCACCGGCGTGCTGGCTTCGCCTTACGTGCTTCTCAATTCGATGGACAACCCGTATGGCACCACCACGGGTACCGCGCAGATCATTCCCACCCACGACATTCACGACGATATCGTCTGGACCAAAGGCGCGCACACGATCAGCTTCGGAACCGAGCTTCTGCTAATTCACAACAACTACACCAGCGATTCGACTTCGTTTGATCGAGCCATCGAAGACGGCCTCTACCTGGAAGGCGACGGTGGGCCGCTGCTTCCCTCGGACGCGCAACGCAGTTTGAGCACCATTGACATCATGGCTACGCTGCTCGGCCTGCAGGCCAAATTGCAGACCTACGCGAACTACGACCTGCAAGGAAAAACGCTGGCCCAGGGGGCCCCGGTAAACCGGATTTTCAAAGAGCAGCACTACGACATGTACGTCCAGGATTCCTGGAAGGTGACGCGCGGCCTGAACATTTCCTATGGGCTGCGTTTGGGCCTGAACCCGGCGATTTACGAGACGCAGGGTTACAATGTCAGCTCCTCGCAACCGCTGGCCAATTGGTGGGCGAACCGCATCTACTACAACTCCAAGGGCGAGTCTCAAGCCAACGCCGGCAACGTGGTGTATGAGCTGGCGAAGACAACCGGGCGGGGGCTCTATCCGTTCCAGACGGACTGGGCGCCGCGATTCGGAATCGCTTATTCGCCGCAGGGCACTTCCGGCTTATCCAAGTTCCTGTTCGGCGGTCCCGATCAATCTTCCATCCGCTTTGGCTTCGGCATTTTCTACGACGCGTTCGGCGAAGGCCTGGAGCGCGACTTCGCCAACAGTGTTGGTTTTTCCACCGAGGTTCAAAGCCAACCGGGACAAATCATCGCTACGTTACCTCGTTTTACTGGTGTCGACTCGCCGCCGCTCTCGTCCTTTCCCGCGGCTCCTCTGGGAGGGTTCCCGCAGACAGCGCCGCCCATCCAGCTGCAGTCTCAGACCATCGACGATCAGTTGAAGGCGCCTTACACCATGAACTGGAACCTGAGCTTCGGACGGCAGTTCAAGGGAGGATTCTATCTGCAGGTCGCCGGCGTCCACCGGGAAGCGATCCGCTCTCTCATCGGCGAAGACTTCGCGCAGATGACCAATTTGGTGGATCCGACTTCGGGCCAGACTTATTATCAGGCTGTCGCGGCGATGGCGCCGTATGTCTTTGCCGGTGCCGCCCCCAACACTGTTCCGAACATTCCGTTCTGGCAGAACATGTGGCCCGGCGCGGCGGGCAATGGGTTGACAGCGACGCAGGGAGTCTACACCAAGTATCTGGCCTCGGGAGGCGATTGGACCACCGCGTTACTGAACGTCGACGCCAACTGCGACCCATCGTGCAGCAAACTGGGGCCGTATTCCATGTGGAACAGCCAGTATGCGGCGCTGTATGCGTTTCGCTCGATTGGCCGAGGCAATTACAACGGGATGCACATCACGCTGCGTAAGGCTTTCAGCCACGGCGTGCAGTTCGACTTCAACTATACCTGGTCAAAGTGCGAAGACCTGGGCTCCTCGCCGGAAGCGATTGGCGCCGTGGATCCCCAGGGTTCGATCTACAACGGATTTACTCAAAGGCTGAATAAATCGGTTTGCGATTACGATATCACGCACATCTTCAGTTCACTGGGCGTCTTCGAACTGCCTTTCGGCAAAGGCAAACCGTTCCTCGGAAATGCGAACAAGTTCGTGGACAGTCTGGTTGGCGGATGGCAAGTCAGTACCGTGCTGACGGCCGATAGCGGATTGCCGGTGAGCGTGCAGAATGGCGTTGGGTTCCCGACCGTTTGGGACTTCTGGGGATTTGCCACTCAGACCTCGGCGCTTCCGCCGCAGCAGACCAGCAAGAACGCCTCGTCTGCGGTGCCCGGCACGCCGGGCGGGCCGAATATCTTCAGCGATCCTGCAACCGCGCTGGGGGCATTCACACCGACGATAGCCGGGCAGATCGGATCGCGTAATATCATTCGCGGTCAAGGACCGTTCAGCCTGGACCTGGGGCTTTCAAAACGCTTCCACTTGTTTACGTACAAGGACCAGCCTCATACGCTGCAGATCCGTGCGGAGGCGTTCAACATCTCCAACTCCGTTCGGTTCGACCCCAACAGCCAGGGGGACGTGAACAGCGGTGACGGCGGAATTATGAGTCTCGCCGACCCGAACAAGTTCGGCCAGTACACCACGACATTCGGCAGCCCGCGCGTGTTCCAGTTTTCGGCGCGATACGAGTTTTAATCGAGCGGGCGACAGCGATTTCTTCTGGAAATCACGGCGACTCGCCAGAGTTTCTTCCGAATTGACGGCACGTTACCGTTGAATTGTACTTCACGGTTGCCAGGTCCTTTGTCATACTGCGCATGATGAATGCGATTGATCATGCCGGCCCGGCGACTGAGGAGATCACTCTGGACGGCCATTCCCTGACGATTGAGGAAGTTGCCGGCATCGCGCGATATCGTAGAAAAATTGGCCTCGACTCCGAAGCCGCCGCCCGTATCTCCAAGTGCCGCGATCTTCTGGAGCGAAAAATTAAGAAGCGCGAGACCATGTACGGCGTGAACACCGGCATCGGCGAACTGGCCGATGTCGTGCTCACTCCGGAACAAGCGGAACGCTTCCAGAAATACCTTCTGTACTCTCATGCCGCCGGCTGCGGCGAACCGTGCGCGGAAGAAGACGCGCGCGCGGGAATTGTTTCACGCTTAAACACACACTGCTGGGGCCACTCGGGAATTCGCCTAGAGATCGTGCGAACTCAAGTGGCAATGATCAATAAAGGCGTCACGCCGGTGATGTGCCAAAAGGGTTCCGTGGGTGCTTGCGGCGACCTGGCGCCGATGGCGCAAGGCGCGATCACGATGATGGGCGAAGGCGAAGTTTTCTACCAGGGCAGAAGGCTGCCGGCGCAGGAAGGCATGGCCTTGGCTGGGATCCCGACCATCGTTTTCCACGAGCGAGACGGATTGGCCGCTATTAACGGCTCGGACTTGATCACCGGCATGGGCTGCCTTCAAATCTACGACGCCGAACGCTGGCTGAAGACGCAGGAGATCGCACTGGCGATGACCCTGGAGGCCCTCAACGCCAACATGGTCGCCTATGACCATCGCCTGCACGCGGTGCGCGGCTATCCCGGCGCCCAACAGTGCGCCGAGAATATTCGCAAGCTCACCGCTGGATCGGAGTTGCTGCGCCGGCCCGGCAAGAAAGTCCAGGATGCCTATTCGCTTCGTTCCTGCCCGCAGGTGGTTGGAGCCGCGCGGGACGCATGCAAATGGTCTCGCTACATGCTGGAAATCGAGCTGAACCACGCCGCCGACAACCCGGTCTTCTTCCCCGACGAGGACCTGGTGCTGACCGGCGCGAACTTCCAGGGCACTCCGATGGCGTTTGGCTTGGAATTGCTCGGCCTTTCCCTCACCACCATCGCGGTGTTGTCCGAGAGGCGCCTGAACCGCTTGATGAACCCGCACCTGTCGATGGGTCTGCCGGCGTTCCTCACCAAGGGAGCCGGGATGTTCTCGGGCTTGATGCTCTCTCAGTACACGGCCGGTGCGCTGGTCGCGGAAAACCGGGTGCTGAGCAATCCGGCCGCGGCAGGCTCCATTCCCGCTGCCGCCGATCAGGAAGATTTCGTGTCCATGGGAATGACCACGGCCATCAAGACCCGGCAGATCATTGAGAACTGCTGGCAGGTTGTGGCGATCGAGCTGATGGCGGCCGCGCAGGCCTTCGACTTTCGCGCTCCCGTGCGTCCCGCTCCCGCGACCGCGGCAGCCTACGAAGCAATCCGCGAATATGTTCCAACCCTGGAAGAGGATCGGCCGCTCTACAATGACATCAACACTCTGACCCGGGTTGTCAGAGACGGAAAAGTGCTAGAAGCGGTGGAAGCTGTCGTCGGCTCGCTCAATTGATCGCATCCTCACGCGCTGGTTCCAAGTCGAGCTGCTGCTAAACTCACTCGAAGGAGTTTCTATGAACCACGTAAGGTTGGCCGCACCGGCATTGGTAGCGGTCGCCGCGAGCTTAGCCTTCGCGCAGCCGCCGTCGCCGCGCGTCGACGTGCTCAAGATGGCCCGGCCGATCGCAATGCACGACACGGTGTGGATCGAGGACATGACGCTGCTCGAAATCCGCGACTCGCTGCAGGCGGGCAAGACGAGCGCGCTGGTCCTGGTGGGCGGCATGGAAGACAACGGGCCGTACGTCACGGTGAGCCAGCACGACAGCGTGGTGCGATTTATCGGCGAGAAGATCGCGCGTGAGCTGGGCAACGCCCTGTGCGCTCCCGTGGTGAGCATGGCGCCCGGAAATCCCGAGACTTCCAGCAGCCCCGGCAGCATCGTGCTTTCGAGCGACACATACAAGAACATGCTGGAGGACATGGCCAACAGCCTCAAGGCCGAAGGTTTCAAGAACGTTCTCTTTCTGGTGGACCACGGCGGCGACCAGAAAGGTGCGGTCGAAGCGGCGAAAGATCTCTCAGGGAAGTGGAAAGGCTCTGGCGTACGGGCGCTTTATGTCGCGGCTTACTATGATTACGACGACGTGGAGAAATTTCAGCACGACGTGCTCGGCGTCCATGAGAAGTCGCGCGACGGCTATCACGACGACTACTACTCTTCAGTGATTTCCTTGGTCATCGATCCCAACGGCGTGCGCATGCCGGAGCGGCGGAAGGCGCACAAGACTACGATTAACGGCCTCGACCTGGCATCGCCCCGGGCCCTCGAGGACGGCAAGAAAATCATTGCGTATCGCACGGACGTCACCGTGAAGGCGATCCGCGCTCTTCTGGCTGGGAATTAATCCGATGCCCGATCGCCGCCGGTTTCTGGCCTATTTCACCACCACGAGCCTCGCGTCCACTTTGCTGCCGGAGACGCTCTGGACGCAATTGGAAGCGCAGCAAGAGCCCAGGATCACGCTGGACATGTTGAAGGCGGCCGAGCAGATCGCCGGGCTTCAGTTCACCGACGCCGACCGGAAGCTCCTCATTGACGACGTCAACAACCACCTTACTCAGTACGAGCATTTGCGCCAGATTCCTCTGGCAAACAGCGTCGTCTCATGCCTGCGCTTCAGCCCCGTACTGCCGGGCATGCGGTTCGATATGGTTCGCCGGCCGATGAAGATGAGCGAGCGGCCGGTGGTTCAGCGCCCGACCAATCTGGAGGACGTCGCGTTTTGGCCTTTGCCCGCGCTGGCCGCCCTCGTGGCGACGCGCCAGGTGCGCTCGGTCGAATTGACGGAAATGTACGTGGACCGGCTGAAGCGTTACAACCCCAAGTTGGAATTCATGGTCACGCTCACCGACGACCTTGCGATGAAGCAGGCCAAGCAAGCCGACGCCGAAATCGCCGCGGGCAGGTATCGAGGCCCTCTGCATGGCATCCCCTGGGGCGCCAAGGACCTGATCTCCAAGAAAGGCTACAAAACCACCTGGGGCGCGGTCGCGTTTCAGAATCAAAGCTTCGATGAAGACGCGACCATTGTCGAGCGCCTGGAAAAAGCCGGCGCGGTGCTGATTGCAAAGCTGACAACCGGAGAACTGGCCGGCGGCGACACCTGGTTCGGCGGCAAGACGAAGAATCCGTGGAATCCGGAGGAAGGCTCCAGCGGTTCATCGGCCGGGCCCGCGTCGGCCACTGCCGCGGGTTGCGTGGGATTCTCCATCGGAACCGAAACGGGCGGGTCCATTGTCGCGCCATCGACGCGCTGCGGAGTTTACGGCACGCGCCCCAGTTTCGGCCGCGTCAGCCGGCATGGGGTGATGACGCTGGCCTGGAGTTTGGACAAAGCTGGGCCGATCTGCCGCGGCGTGGAAGACTGCGCGCTTGTCTTGGACGCGCTCCAGGGTCCGGACGGCAAAGATCTCACAGCCACGTCCGTACCTTTCAATTGGAATGCGTCTATCGACGTCCGGAAGCTCAAGGTTGGTTATCTCAAGGCCGCCTTTGATGAGCCGCGGCCGACTCGTGAAGAGGCGGACAACGACGCCGCAGCGCTCGACAAACTGCGCGCCATGGGCGTCCAGCTCAAGCCGATTGATTTTCCCGGCTATCCCATCGAAGATCTGATGCGCATCATGGAGGTGGAATTCTCGGCCGCCTTCGACGCCTTCACGCGCAACCGGCAAACCGACACGATGGTTCGCCAGGACAAGGATTCCGATGCGAATCTGTACCGCATCAATCGTTTCGTTCCGGCAGTGGAGTACATCCAGGCGACGCGTGTCCGCTATCTCCTGATGGAAGCCATGGCGCGAACCATGTCGGACATTGATGTCTATCTTGCCCCAATTACCTCGCATCATCCGCCGAAGCCTGACAGCATCCTGGATCTGAATACTACCTTGACGAATCTCACGGGCCAGCCGACCGTCGTCGTGCGCAACGGCTTCACGGCGAAAGGCCTGCCCACCAGCATCACATTCACGGGCAAGGTTTACGGCGAAGCCAAAATGCTGGCGCTCGCGCGCGCATACCAAAACGCGACAGATTGGCATACGCGGCATCCTAATTTAAGCTGAATCATGCGGCCCCAAACCACACTTCTCTTCCTTGCCCTCGCGGCTTGTTCCTGCGTTTTCGCCCAAGATGCTCCCGTCACGCACTACGACTTGAAGATGCAGGATCTCAAGTACGTGTACGGACCCTCGGCACCCGTCGCGCGAGTTCCGCGCGGAGGCATCATCGAGACCAACACCGTGGACGCCGACGGCAAGGCGGTAGAGGCGGCCGGCCTGAAGGTTCCTGGCTTTAACCCGCTCACTGGACCGTTCTACGTCGAAGGCGCCGAGCCGGGCGACACGCTGGTGGTCCGCTTTCTGAGCGTCGAGGTGGACGGCGACAAAGGCTACGGCGACATTGACCCGTCCTTCGGCGGCGCGTTGAACAGCAATCATTACACGCCGATGCTCGGCAAGGGAGTGGAAGCGCGGTCGTGGGTCTATCCGATCGACAAGGCTTCCAAAACGGCCACGTTTCAGGCCAAGGATTCCAATTTCTCGGTAAATATTCCGCTGCTGCATCCGTTCCTCGGGTGCGTTGGGGTTGCCCCGGCGGACGGCGAAGTGCGCAGTTCCATCGTTCCGGCTGAGTACGGCGGCAATATGGACGCCTCCGAGGCGACCGCCGGCAACACGCTGTACCTGCCCGTGAATGTTCCCGGCGCGCTCTTATTTATGGGCGACGGCCACGCCGCCATGGGCGATGGAGAAATCGCCGGCACGGCCATTGAAGTCTCGACGCGGGTGCGCATCCAGGTCGACCTCCTAAAGGGAAAGACGATTCACTGGCCGCGGTTTGAGAACAACGACTACCTGATGGCCGTCGGTATCTACCGTCCCTTGGATGACGCGCTGCGCATCTCGTTCACCGAGTTGATTCAGTGGATCCACGAACGCAACGGCCTATCGGAATCGGACGCCTATGAGCTGCTATCTAAGGTCGCCGAAATCCATCTGGCCGAGATGGTGGACCCCAACTACGTGGTCGTGGCTAAAATCGACAAAAAATTCCTGGTTTCAGCAACCGGGCAGTGAAAGCCGAAGCTCGCGAAATCCTGCAACCCAGGCTCGCGCTAACCGTCTGTTACTATGACAATCGTGCGAGTGAAAGTGTTGTTTTTCGGCATGTTGAAGGACATCGTGGGCCGTTCGGAAGAGCAGATCGAGCTCGCCGACGGCGCGCGTCTGGATGCCGTCTTTACCCGCTACGCGCGCGAGTTTCCACGCCTGACCGCGTACGAATCCAGCATTGTCCTGGCGTGCAATCAACAGTTCTGCGACCGCACGGAGCAGGTTCGTGAAGGCGACGAGATTGCGTTCCTGCCGCCGGTGAGCGGTGGCTCGGGCCGTTACACACATGAGATCTGCGACGCGGAAACGGGCAACTTTTTCGCGCTGACCCGCCAGCCGATTGACACAGTGGCCGTTAAACAGCAGCTTCTGCGTGGCGAAGATGGCGCCGTGGTGGATTTCGAAGGCGTGGTTCGCAACAACACCAAGGGCCGGGCCACCAAATTTCTGGACTACGAGTGCTACGAAGCCATGGCCATCAAGACCATGGCCGAGATTGGGCGCGGCCTCGCCGCGACACACGCCGTCGGCCGCATCGCGATGGTTCACCGCCTGGGCCGCATGGAGATCGGCGAAACCAGCGTCGCCGTGGTGGTCACCGCGCCGCACCGGAAGCCCGCATTTGAAGCGGCGCTCGAAGGCATCAACCGCCTGAAACGAATCGTCCCGATCTGGAAGAAGGAGCACTTCGCCGACGGCGAGGTGTGGGTGGAAGGGGAGTGGGACGACTCCGTCCTGAAAAAGTGATTCGTCCGGTTGCCTTTCTTGTTACCTCGCTATTGTGCAGCGCGCCGGCGGCAACTGCGCAAGATACGGTCATCCGGGTCAACGTGCGCCTGGTGCGCATGCTGGTCACCGTCAAGGATGCCAACGGACAGCTCATCGGCTCGTTGAACAAAAATGACTTCACGGTTTTCGACAATGGGGTGAAGCAGGACGTCGCGGTGTTCGAACGGCGGACCGAGCAGCCACTATCGGTCGCGATGCTGGTGGATACGAGTGCATCTACGGGCATCGAACTGCGTTACGAACTGGAATCCGTTAGCCGTTTCTTGAAGACGCTCATCGCCGAAGGTAATCCCGACGATTCGGTGGCGCTCTACAGTTTCAACTGGCAGGTTACACTGCACAGCAGTTACACGCGGCGGTTTGCGCGCCTGGATCAGATCCTGAAGCAATTGAAATCCGACGGCGGCACGTCGATGTATGACGCCATTTATCTTGCATCGCGCGAGCTGGAATACCGCGACGGCCGGCACGTCATGGTGCTGGTGACCGACGGCGGCGACACGACCAGCACCAAGGATTTTCACGAAGCTCTGCAAGCTGCGCAGCTGGCTGATTCGGTTCTCTTCCCGGTGCTGGTGGTGCCGATCACCAATCCCGCAGGGCGCAACATCGGCGGCGAGAATGCGCTCACAACGCTGGCCGCGGGTACCGGCGGGCACGTCTTCACTCCCAGTCTCGGCGCGGAACTGGACAAAGCGTTCGACGATATTCTGCGCGAACTGAGGACGCAGTACCTGATTGGCTTCTATCCCAAGAACGTCCCGCCCGCCAAGGACGCGTTCCACACCTTGAAGGTCAATGTGCCAAGTCCGAACCTGCGCGTGATCACACGCAGCGGGTATTACGGCGACGCAAGATAAGCCGTCCGATGAAACTTTACTTCTTCAGCTCCGACCAGGCCGAAGTGTAGCCGAAGGGCATCCACTTCACCAAGCCTTCCACGCGAGCAATGGATCCGTTTTCGATCTTGATCAACTGCGGAACCATGTAGGTACTGGGCACCAGCTGCGACGCGGGCGCGCCGGCCGGGCCCGTGCCGGGGTTGTCGATCATGGCAACCGCGATCACCACTCCCCGTTCGGCATCGGCAACCAGAATGCGCCGGTCACGAACGGCGGTGGTTCCTTCCATTGGCAACGCGCACCCGGATTTTACTTCCACCGCGTTGTCCCGGCTCTTGCAACCGGGACTGAATCTCACGCCCTTGCTGCTCTGCTGCTCCAGGCCGTCGAGGTAAGCAGTTATCAAAGCTGGAGGGATAGGCCCCGCCTTCTCCAGAAACACCGGATCAAGCGCGCCGAGCGAGGCTGGCTTTAACTCAACCGGCAGCGGCGGACGCATCAGCGTCATGGTCCCGCCGCGCGGGCCGACGGACTCTTCCCGCACGTCGACCGCCTCAATCTCGCTGATCTTTCCGCCGCTCACCTTGATACGAAGCGCCAGCACGCCGGGAGTGCCATGCTCGTTGGTCGCACCCCAGTATGCGGCCGTTCCGTTTGCCGGATCGGCATAACTGGCCGCGTACTCACCCGCGCCGGGCATCTCGATCTTGCCCGCCGTGCCCCACAGTCCGTCGCCGATGGCGATGAACTGCCCGTTCTCGGAGTAACGCACTCCCGTGGCCAGCGGCAGGCGAGAAGCATCGTGAGCCAGCATTGCCTGCAGCACCTGCTTCACCAAGCCGTCCAGGCACACGCGATCGCACGGTCTGGGCGCGGTCCGGTTCGTGCCGGCTCCGCTGAGATTCACGGGCGGCCCGGTGTGGAAGGGTGAACGCATGCCGTAGGGAACCTCGGTAAGCGTCATCTCAATGCGGTACAACTTGTCCCCGCGCAGTCGGAAGGCCTCGCTGGCGTGCAAAGTGCGCGGCACATCGAAATAAGCGGGGATGGGCGAGGATTTCCCGTTCACCGAAGGCAAGGTCCGGACGGTGCCGTTGTGATCGAACGTGGTAATGGCGAAGACGGCCTGCCTTTCCTCATCCGCCAGGTAACGGCGTTCGCGGATCTTAGTGACAAAGCCGAGGAAGCCGGTCTGGAATTGCGCCTCACAGGTCAGCGATGCAAACGCGGTGTCATTGGAGTGGCCGTAAGCGTCGCCGGTCTTCACATTGGTGGTCTGGAGGGCGTCTTCCAGGCGGTTGCAGTCTTTATCGAAGAAAGAATAGTCGCCTTTGGGATCGTTGCGCTCCATCCCGCTGTAGTACTTGTTGGCTTGCGCGATCAGCTCGGCCCGCGGGATGCGCTGAGCGGGCGGGACAGCCTCCAGCCACACGTGTTCCGGCGGACCCATCTTTTCGTAGCGGGCCGCGCCGACGGCGTCGCGCGTGATCTGCGTCTCAATCTCGCTGATTTTACGGTTCTCCACCTTCAGACGCACCACGTAGATGGCCCTCACGCCGTGCTCGGTGATCGTGGTGATGGCAGCAACCTGTCCTGACTCGGGATCGGAGAATACGTGGCGGTATTTGCCAGGCGAGCCGGCGATTTGCCACTCCCCGGAGCCGAGCGGCAGCACCTGATCGTTCTCCGCGTACTTCACGCCGGGCGCAACGGGCAAACGCCCCGGATCGTGGGCGGCCAGCGCAGTCAGGTAGGCCGAGATCATGCCTTCTAAGCAGTTCCGATCGCAGGATCCCGTCTGCGCCTGAGCAGTGACCGGCGCACACACCAAGCATGCGGCCGCGAAGGCAATCAGCTTGGCATGCATAGAACTTCGACTGGCCGCGCTATTTACCACCGCGAGCGGGAGGAGGAGGAAGCTTGCCGCCTTCAGCCAGGGTCTTCATGTTTTCGAGCGCCTGCATGAACCGCGTCCTTCTCTGCTCGATGTCCTTTTCACGCGCCGCATCGTCGGGCAGCATCGAATTATCGAAGATCAGGGTGTAGACCAGCTTGGACGTTTTTTTCGTTACCGGCCTCGCCTCCAGGGTGCCGTGGTAGAGGTTGTACGGCCGGCCCTCGCGCACCGGCTGCGTGTAGGTATAGGAAAGCTCGGTCTTGCCGACCAGAATTTCGTTGCCAACCGATCGTACCGCGCCGAATTCGCCATCTTTGCCGGAGAGGATAGTACAGGGGATCTGGAACCACTCGCCGATATCGCAGTACTTGCCGATGCGCTTCCATACCTCGGCTGCCGGCCGGTTGACCATGACTTCCATGGGGATCGAGACGTAATGCGGATTGGGAATCGCGAGCGGCCCGGCCGGCGGCTGTGCACTCGCGAAACAAGCCGTGAGCACCGTGCCCAGCGCAACCTTACTCAAATAGTTTTGCATCCTACCTCCTGTCGTCCTGAGGCACATGGTGTCACAAGCCGACAGGAGGAATCAAGACGGACAGATCACTTCTCATCCCAAACGCGTTGAGCGAAAGCGCTGACCCGGTCCAGGTTGGGCCAGTCGGGATATTTGACTTTCAATTCGGCGGCGATCGTTTTGCCTGCGGATTCCGCCGAAACACCTTGCCGCTTGAGCTCTATCGCGCGAGCTTGCACGTCTGCGATGAACCCGCGCTCCTCGTCGACCAACGAGCCAGAGCCAGGCGTGCTGTGATCCGGTAGAACATGCGCCACATGAAGCGGTACAAGCTGATCGAGAACCGCCAGCCAGGTGGCCGGAGTCCCCCCGTCGCGAAAAATACCCGGAATCGTCTTATTCTGGACAACGTCCCCTGAGATGAGGGTGCGGTCCGGCTCAACCAGAATCAGTTCGTCGCCCTTGGTATGCGCTTCGCCGAGCCACATCAAGCGCGCGGTGACGCCTCCCAGATCGATGGTGGCTTCCTTGTTGAACACGATGTCAGGCTCACGCAAATGAACGTTCGCGAGCAGTTCCTTATTTTCGGGGGAGCGGCCGCGAAAGAAATCCAGCATCTCCTCACCGTGCATCCGCATATCCTCCTGCTGCACGGCATTCCGGATCAGAATCGTGCCCGGCGGGAACCCTGGCTCCCCGGCCGCGTGCTCGGGATGAAAATGCGTGGTGGTGAGGTACAGCCTGGAATTATGGGAGAGCGTTCCGGCTAGCGCGGCGACAGCGGCTCCGTTGCGCGGACCGAGCCCGGTGTCCACTACCAACGTCGCGCGGTCTCCGACGACGATTCCGATATTCGGGAAACCAATGATGGTCCAAACGTGATCGGATACTTTGGTCCCGCTCCGGCCAACCAATGACGTCCCCTGAGCCGAAACTGGGGAAGGACCAAGGCAGGCGAGAAACGAAAGCGCGAGAATCGCGGCCAGCTTGTGCTGCGGCATGCGATTATTATCCGCCAATCCGGGGGCCGGAATTCGCGCTTGTATGGCTCTACCGGACTTCCAAATCACTTCAGGTGCTTGAGGGACTGCTCGTCCTCCAAACAGATTTCGTCGACCAACTCCGTGTCGACAACTACGCGCTCCTTCAATTTGACGCTCCACGGCTTGGTGTAAGCCTTGGGATCATCGACGGTGACCTGGATATCGAGGTGTCCGAAGTCCGGACGCTGGATTTCCTCGCGCACCTTAGCTGCCTGGGTCACCACGCTTCCATTCCAATCGATCCAGGTATCGTCGCGCAGTCCAATGGTCTCGATGATGAGCGTATCACCGGACCATCTTCCCGATGAATAACCCTGCCACGATGGATTCGGATCTTCAGGCAACGGCCGCGCGTCGGTGAAGACCTGGCGGTAGCCCGCGTTCATTTCGTTGAGCACCACCAAAAGTCCTGGCTTATGCACGAACTTCAGCAAATGCGGCAGCCCATAAGCGCGAATAAAGTTATCCGGCAGGCAGCGGATGTGCGGATCGTCGATCGCCAGGTTGTCGGTGCGCTCCTTGACGACCGCCCGAAGCCAGGGTTGATACGGCAAGCCACCCGGCAGGTCGACGCCGATATTGGCCATCTGGCGGGAGCCCCTGATGGCGCCGGGGTTGCCTGGACTCTGCGCTTCTTTGAGATCCCTGGGAGATGCTTTCGCCTTGGGGCTCGATAAGTCACCGGATCGGCGAATATCGGGCTCCGCCGTGGTCCAGATTCCGGAAAAGTCGGGCTTGCCATCCGCCATGCGAGGCGTGGGAGCCGACATGTCCACGGTGCCATCGGCCTTCCTCGGAACTCCAGCGCTGGGATATTTGAACCACTGAGCGTCCAAGTGATTCGATACTAAGGGTGTAACGAGAATGACGAGGGCGAATCTGACCAGCGCTTCAGAGCGCCGGCGCATTCCGAACTTCTGACTGGAGCCTCGAGACGGAAACGGGCACGCCATCGCGCTAAGAATACACCAAATGCGTGTCTAGCGCTGCTCGGAAACGGACTTCTCGGCCAAGTCGCCCAGGATCGGCAGCTTGAACATCTCGTCTTGCGCGGTCTTGATGATCATAAAAATCCACGCCCCGAAGACAGCCGCCTTTAGCAGCACCGGAAAGATCCGGTAGATCTGCACCCCAAACATGTGAGGAAACGCGAACATCGGACCCACCACCCAGTCCACGATCAGCCAGGCGACGAACAGGTAGAGGCCCTGAAAGGCGTGAAAGCGCACACGCGTGTCCTGGCGAAATTTCGCCGACGCAAGCACGACAATCGCGACGATCCACCCCAGGATGGGGATGTAGCAAAGCAACGACGCGGTGCGCGGGCTGACACCATGCAGGTAATCGGTGGAGGGCGCGGACGCAGGCTGGCGCGCTCCGCAGACCGCGCAATAGACGTCGCTGCTTCCGACCTTTTGTCCGCATTGGCAGCAGAAAGGCATCTCTATCCATATTTACGTTACGCCGCAACAGGCTGTTCCGGCAATATCGCTACGCTGTGATAGGATGCGGACAAATGCGTTGCACCCTACTCCGTTGCCTCGCCCAGGCATTCCTTCTGGCCGCCTTGCTGCCGCCGCTGGACGCCCGGCCGCTCCAGGTTTTCTTCATTGACGTGGAAGGCGGCCAGTCCACGCTGATTGTCAGCCCGTCGGGTCAGTCCCTGCTCATCGACACGGGCTGGCGAGGTTTCGAAGGCCGCGACGCCGACCGCATCCAGCGCGCCGCCAAAGCCGGGGGTGTCAAAAAGATCGACTATCTGCTCATCACGCACTATCACCGCGATCACGTCGGCGGGGTGCGGCAGCTCGCCGATCTGATGAAGATCGGCAATTTCGTCGACCACGGCCCCAACACCGAGGATTCCCGCACTACCAAGGAAGACTACGCCGACTACATCAAGATCATGCAGCGCGGCGAGCACATGGTCGCAAAACCCGGTGACACGGTGCCGGTCAAAGGCCTTACGGTAAACGTGCTTACGGCGGCCGGCCAGCACCTCCAAACGCCGCTGCCCGGCGCCGGCCAGCCCAATCCCTTCTGCGCCTCGACACCCAAGCGCGGCGCGGATCCCACCGAAAACGCCCAATCGCTCGGCGTGCTGATCACGCTGGGCGATTTCCGCATGTTGGACCTGGGCGACCTCACCTGGAACAAGGAACTCGACCTGATGTGCCCCAACAATCCCATCGGGACCGTGGACGTGTTGCTGGTCTCGCACCATGGGCTGAATCAGTCCAACTCGCCCGCGCTGGTCCACGCCGTCCATCCGCGCGTGGCCATCATGAACAACGGCGCCAAAAAAGGCGGCAGCCCCGATGCCTGGCAGATCGTCAAGGATTCCCCCGGCCTGGAGGACCTCTGGCAGCTGCACTACGCGCTCGACGGCGGCAAGGAGCACAATGTGCCCGACCCGTTTATTGCCAACGTCGACGAGCAGAGCGATGGCAACTTCATCAAGCTGACCGCCGAGTCCAACGGCTCCTTCACGGTGTACAACCAGCGCAACAAGTACCAGAAGGTCTACAAAGCCAGCGGCAAGTAGGCCAGCGTGCGGGCGCTCTGTGTCGGGAATCTCGGAAACCCGGCCCGCGCCTAGTGCGTCCCTCCCTTGACCGATTCAGCAGAAGGGCCTAGAATGAGAAGCGTATAAGAGTCAGCTTGGTGGTGAATTGTATGAAAAGAAAGCACTTCGCGGCGTTCGCTGGCATCGCTTTGGGCGGTCTCAGCAGCGTTTTTCTCCTGGCGGCTCCCCAATCGGACAAGACTGACGCGAAGTCCGACTCCAAGACGGAGCAGCGCGAGACGGTCGCCAAGCCGATGACCGCCAAGCAGAAGAAAAAACAGGAAGCGAAGCTGCGCAAGGAACTGGAGACGCCCTACAAGAAATGGCTGAACGAGGACGTCGGCTACATCATCACCGACGAAGAACGCAAGGCTTTCAAGCGGCTTAGCACCGACGATGAGCGCGAACAATTCATCGAACAGTTCTGGCTACGGCGCGATCCGACACCCGACACGGAAGAAAACGAATACAAGGAAGAGCACTACCGGCGCATCGCATACGCGAACGAACACTTCGCTTCGGGCATTCCCGGCTGGAAGACAGACCGCGGCCGCATGTACATCGTGTATGGCCCGCCCGACGAGATCGATTCGCATCCCTCCGGCGGCACCTACGACCGCCCCATCGAAGAGGGCGGCGGCACCACGTCCACGTTCCCGTTCGAGGACTGGACTTACCGGTATATCGAGGGTGTGGGCAGCAATATCAAGATTGAATTCGTCGACACCACCATGAGCGGCGAATACCGTATGACCATGGACCCATCGGAAAAGGACGCTCTGACAAACGTCCCTGGCGCCGGCCTGACGCTGTACGAGCAGATGGGCTTGGCGGACAAGTCCCAGCGTTTCACCCGCACTGACGGAACGACGCTCGGCACCGGCAGCATGCCGATGCCCGCCAGCATGAACGAATTCGAGCGCTTATCCCAGTTCGCCAACCTGCAAAAGGCGCCCCAGGTGAAGTTCAAGGACCTGCAGGCGGTGGTCAGTTCCAGCATCCGCTACAACAACCTGCCCTTTAAGGTTCGGGCGGACTATATCAAGATCACGGATTCCACGGTCCTCACCACCATCACACTCGAGTTCCAGCGCCGCGACCTTCAGTTCCAGCAGAAAGACAACATCGCCAAATCAACTATAAACATCTTCGGCCGGATCACCTCCATCACTGGACGAGTGGTGAACACTTTCGAAGATCCGGTTACCATCGAGGAGCCCGCGGACCTGCTGGCCAAGGCGTTGGACGGCGCATCGATTTATCAGAAGGAAATTCCCTTGGCTCCCGGACTGTACCGCCTCAATGTGGTCTGCAAGGACATCGTGGGCGGAAACATGACCACCTACCCGATGGCTCTCAATGTTCCTCACTTTGATGACGACAAGCTGGCGTCCAGCAGCCTCATCCTGGCCGACGTAATCGAGAAAGTGCCGACCCGGAGCATCGGCAGCGGCCAGTTCGTCATTGGCGACACGAAGGTCCGGCCGCGGCTGACCGATACGTTCGCCCGCAACGAAAAACTCGGTATTTACACCCAGTTCTACAATTTTTCGCCCGACGAGAAGACCAAGAAGCCGAACGGCTCCATCCAGTACGAGATCACCAAGAGCGGCGCGACCTCGCCGGTCCTGAACTACACCGAAGAGGTCACCTCGATCCCGGGCGCGTCGTCTCAGCAGGTGACTGTGGAGAAGCTTCTGCCGCTCCAATCGTTGGAACCCGGGAATTACACCTTGAAGATGAAAGTGACGGATAAGAACAGTAACCAGGTGTTAACGCCGAGTGCCAATTTTACGGTAAAGTGATACCTAGGGGGGCAGGTCGCAAGCCAGTCCCCTGTTGCCAGTACCGAATGTTGATAATTCGGCCCAAACTCGCTGCCAGCGTAGTTGCCGCGTTGCTGATGTCGGCGCCGGCGGCCTTGCCGGCAACTCCCGTGAAGCTGTCCGGCAGCATCGCGGGTATTGTCCGCAGTACGACGGGCGTACCGCAAATGGGGGCGTCCGTACTCTTGTTCAACCGGTCCGAGCGACTGATTGAACAGGCTATCACCAACGAACACGGCTTGTTTGCGTTCCAGGCGCTCACGCCGGACTTGTATTCCGTCCGTGTCTCGCTGGCGAGCTTCGTACCCGCTCTGAAGCAGAAAATCTCCGTGCAGCCCGGGATACAGAGCCTGCTGTATGTCAATATGGCCAGCGTGCTCAGCTCCATTGAGCTGGTGAACCTTCCTCCCGGCCAGGGCGCGCTGATGAGTGACGACTGGAAATGGGTGCTCAAGCAATCCGCCTCCACGCGCCCGGTTTTGCGGCTGCTGCCCGGGAACAGCGCGTCTGATCCCAATCGGCGCGGTAAGCCCGCGGGCAGCGTATTCTCTGACACCCGTGGCGTGCTGAGCCTCTCGGCGGGCGAGCCGGGGTCCTTAGCCGCGTCCTCCACCCAGGCGGATCTAGGAACGGCGTTCGCCCTGGCAACCTCTGTTTTTGGACGCAATCAACTGGAACTGAGCGGCAACGTCGGTTACAGCGCCCGTACCGCGCTGCCGGCCGCTGGTTTCCGGACCACGTACAGCCACGGGGGAACGGGGCCGGAAGTTGCCGTCACGGTGCAGCAAGTCTATTTGCCCTCGCGCGGTGGCCAGTCGACTAATCAACCAGGTGATTCGCCGGCCTTGCGCAGCATGTCGTTGTCGATGCGCGACAGCATCGCGCTGTCTGACAACATACGCTTGGACTACGGTGGTTCCCTTGATTCCGTTTCCTTCCTGGATCGCATGAACTACCTCAGCAACTATGCCCGGCTCACGGACGATCTCGGCCGCGCCGGAACGGTTCGAGCAGGATTCAGCACCGGAGCGCCGCCCACGCAACTGCTTGTGGAAACGCAAAATGGCGGAGAGCACGTGCGGGGCGATTCCAACTCCCTGGCCTCGGATCTCGCAGCTCTGGCCCTGTTGCCCCGGATTTCGCTGTTGGACGGCCACGCGGCAGTCCAGCGCTCGCGCAACCTGGAAATCGGATACGAGAAGAAGTTTCAGAAAACCACCGTCAGCCTCACCGGGTATCATGAGACCGTCACCAACGCGGCCATGACTTTGGTGGCGCCGGACGGGCTTTTTGCCGCCGGCGACGTTCTCCCTGACATCTCGTCGCAAAGCAGCGTGCTGGACGCCGGGAGCTTCCAGCGCACCGGTTTCGCCGCATCAGTGAGTCAGGCCCTCGGCGACCGGGTGCAGGTGGGCAGTTCCTTTGGGTCGAGCGGCGGTTTGACGATGAACGGGCAGGATCTGTCAGGCCCTTCCGCCGACGCTTTGCGATCCAACCTCCGGACCACGCAGCGCTTCTGGGCCTCGGCCCGAGCTTCGGCCGTCATCCCCGTCACCGGCACGGTCATCAGCGGCAGCTATCAGTGGATGAACTACAACGACGTGGTCATGCCGGACCACTTCTACCTGACGCAGAACATGTATTCCGAGACCGGACTGAATGTTCGCGTTCGCCAGCCGATTCCGGCTCTCCCCGGCATGCCGGGCCGCCTGGAAGCGACGGCCGATCTGCTGAATGGCTTGGCGCAAGGCTATCTGCCCCTCACCGAAGGCGGCCAGCGCATCGTGTTGGCGCCCTGCCCGCGCGCCCTGCGCGGCGGCCTGAGTTTCATTTTCTAAATCCGAATCGCGCGGCGCTGCTAGTTCGTCCCGATGCTCATATTGAGCAGCAGGTCATTGACGGCCTTGTCGTAAGGAGGCGTCGAAGCGAGTGAATAGAGCCGGCCACCTTCCTCCAGATCCGCGGCCAGCCGATCGTCCAGCGCTTTGGATTGGTGTTGGAAAGCGGCTGCCAGTTCCTGCTGGGCGCGTTCGAAATCGCGAGCGCCAGTGAACCAGCACGCCAGGTCGTAGTGGATCTCCGAAGCCAGCGGCGAGCCGGATGCGGCCTGCTGCAGCGCGCGATCCAGGTAGAACCGGGCACGGGTTGGATCGGTTGTCGCAAAGAGCTGAGCGAATTCGCGATACAAGCCGGCCAACGATTGCCTCACCGGCGCCCCGCCAGTGGTTTCCAGAAACTCAGCCACTGCTTGGTCGTCAAAGTCGCGTTCTTTCAGGGACGCGACGCGCGCCGTCAAGGCGTCCAACTGCTCCTGCTGGCTCTCCACCGGCCGGAGCGCGAGTTGTACCTGCTCCCGGATCATGGCGCGCACTTCGTCCCGGAGTTGGTCCAGGAGGCCGGCGGCGTTTACGGGCGCCTGCGACAGCTTCTGCTCGGTTTCTTCCTGCAACTCGCGGAGGTCACCCAATGCAAGCCCTACTTCGTCGCGAATGTGCGTGATGGTCCGGTCGGCCTGCCGGGCGAAGCTGGTGGCGCTGAAATAGGAGGAGGCGACAAAGACGATCGCGTACAGCCCCGATGTCCCCAACAAGACCAGGACCAGCAATTCCATGTCGCCGACGCGCTTGCTGAGCAAGTCCATCCGGTCTTGCAGCATTCGCGCCCGGCTGTCCAACGTAGCGCCGGGATCTCGCGGAACAATGGAGGCCCATTGGCGGTAGTTCCAAAGCTCCACCGATGCCATGCCTAGCACGGCAACCGACGCCGCCAGCAGGAAGCCTAGCGCGATTTTGCGAATCAGAGCCATCCGCCAGCTATATTGTATAGCCTCGGGATAAGCCGTTCAGGCAGGACGCAGGTACTAGCAAGTTCCTCGAGTACTCTACTTGCGGGCGCCGCGCCGCGGCTTCTTCAACCGGGACTGGCGCAGCTTGCCCGACTTCCGCTTCGGTTTGCTGATTACAAACGTGCCACTGCCGTGGTACTCAGCCGAATACTGTTTCTCGTCTACCATAAAGGTTCATTGTCGCATGAAACGCTTGTTCGTACTTCCCGTTCTGGCGGCGGCCTTATTCGTGCCGTCGCCGGCCCCGTCCCAAGAGCTGTTCGCCCATATCGGCGCGATCAAAGCCGGACTTTCGGAGATCAGCGGCCTGGAATTTACGCATGAGGTGCCCTACGCTCTGATCACCAAGGAACAGCTCCATCACTATCTGGAAGAGCGTCTCCACGAAACCATGAAGCCCGCCGGCCTGCACGCCGAAGAACTGACGCTCAAGATGCTGGGCCTGATCCCGCCCGACTACGACTTGCGCCAGAGCACGCTCGATCTGCTGACGGAGCAGGCCGCCGCCTTCTACGACTTCAACAAGAAGAAGCTGTTCGTGCTGGAGGGCGCCGGCGAGGGCGATGAGGAGCGGGTCGCGTTGATCCACGAACTGGCGCACGCTCTGGCGGACCAGCATTTTCATCTCGCCAAATACGTTCAGGAGGGTCTGCGCAGTGACGATGCCTCCACCGCCCGGCAGGCCGTCATGGAGGGACAGGCGACGTGGCTGATGGCCGCTTACATTTCGCACGATGCGGGCGGGCCTGCGGCAGTGCCCGCGCCGGTACTGAAAGCCATGGCGCACAGTATGGAGATTTCGGCCGCCCAGCAATACCCCATTTTTTCAAAAGCCCCGCCCTACATCCGCGAGTCGCTGGTGTTCCCGTATGCCGACGGGCTTCTGTTCCAGGACGCGGTCTATCGCAAGCTGGGGCGCGAGGCCTTCGGCGAGGTGTTCCGGCGGCCACCCGCGAGCACCCGCCAGGTGCTGCATCCGGAGCAATACCTAGACCACGTCGCGCCGGACATCCCAGCGATTCCGTCCGTGCCTTCGGCGCACGACTTCAAGAAGCTCGCCGACGGCACGCTGGGCGAACTGGATTTCCGCGTTCTCCTGTCCGAATACCTGGACCCTGATTCCGGAGTTGAGTTGGCGGCGCACCTGGCCGGAGCGAGCTACGAGGTCTTGGAACATAAACACGACAAGTTCGCCGTGCTTGGCGTCGCCTCGCAGTGGGACTCGGAGGATTCCGCCCGCCAGTATTTCGAACAGTACCGCCGCGTTCTCAAAGGCAAGTGGAAGCGCCTGGAAATCACAGGCGACACTCCCGCCGCTTTCCAGGGCCGCGGCGATACCGGGTATTTCCGCGTCTGGAGGGAGGGCGCGACGGTCAACCAACTGGAAGGCTGGAATTCCCCGGAGCCCCTGGGAATCCGGTAGCATAGACAATGGCGTTAGACTTGAGATAAAGGAGTCACTCGGATGCGTTTGGTCTGTGCTGCTCTATTTGTGATTGCCGGGCTTGGCTTGCAAGCCGCCCCAAAAGCGGAACCCGTGAAGACCCTTCCGGTGCTTCGCAGGTCTCCCGAGTTTGTCATCCGCTATGTGGACGGCCATCAGTCTTTGTTGAGCAACTACAAAGGCAAGGTGATCGCGCTGCTGATGGTGCACACCACCTGCCCGCACTGCCAGCACACTTCGCAGGTTTTCACCCAGTTCCAGAACGAGTACGGTCCGCGCGGCTTCCAGGCGCTGGACGTGGCGTTCAACACGATGGCCAATCTGTACGTGAGTGATTTCGTCAAGACGTACAACATCGGCTATCCGGTCGGCTTCGGCACACCGGAAGACGTCATGGGCTATCTGGGATTCAACGTGCTGCAGCGCTATACGGTCCCGCAGATCGTGTTCATCGACAAGAAATTCAATATCCGCAGCCAGACTCCGGCCGCCGGCGACGATGCCTCGATGTACACGGAAGGCTACTGGCGGAGCACCATCGAAGCGTTGCTGAAGGAGCCCGCCACGGGCGCGGCCCATCACACAACGTCGGCACGGACGCGCCACGTCGCATCGCGGTAGCTGCCCCTTCGCCAGGTTCTCTCCGCTCCCGGCGCGTATAATGTCTTCAGGGCGCCCGTAGCTCAGTCTGGATAGAGCGTTTGCCTCCGGAGCAAAAGGTCAGAGGTTCGAATCCTCTCGGGCGTACCATTCCTACCCGAATCGGTTGGTATTGGCGAAATGGCAAAGGCGCAAGAGCGGCTCGATAAGCACGATCGCGAAATCGCAGCCATCCGCACGTTGTTGAAGCAGGGTATGCGGCTAGTGGTGGATATAGGGACCGCGCAGAAACGAACCGAGCGGAACTTGCAAACCCTCGAGCGGAAGCTGGAAGCTCTTATCGACACGATGCAGCAGGGTCGCAACGGGGATTCCAAAGCGCGCAAGCTCAATCTTCAATGACCTGCAACAGCATCTGGCTCACATGCGTGTTCCTCTTGGCCGGCGCGTTGCCCGCGCTCGCCCACCATTCCTTCGGCAGCGAATACGACGAATCCAATCCCGTCACGATCGAAGGCGTCGTCACGCGCATCGATTGGGAGAATCCCCACGTGCACTACTACGTGGATGTCAAACAATCCGACGGCAGCGTAGTGAATTGGTCCTGTGAGACCGGCGGCCCAAAGCGGCTGGAAAGCCACGGCTGGATGCGTGACTCGCTTAAGCCCGGCGACAAGGTGGTCGTTCACGCCTTCCCGTCCAAGGATGGCTCACACTCCGCCGACGGCCGCAAAGTCACGCTGGCCGACGGCCGCACGATCTCATCGGCGTCGAGGTATTGACCGCGACTCTCCAAGAACAATTCGGCGCGATCGACATCTATCTGTTCGATCAGTTGCTGCGCGGCCGCATCACGCCCGGCATGCGAATCGTGGATGCCGGGTGCGGCTCCGGCCGCAACGTCGTCTATTTGCTGCGCCAAGGCTACGAAGTCTTCGGCGCCGACCGCGATCCGGGCGCCGTTGAAAGCGTTCGCCGCTTGGCTGTTTCGTTCGCGCCCGCCTTATCCGCTTCCAACTTCCGCGTCGAACCCATCGAAGCCATGTCCTTCCCCGACGGTTTCTCCGACGTGGTCATCAGTAGCGCCGTCCTGCACTTCGCCCGCGACGATGCCCACTTCAACGCCATGCTCCGAGATACCTGGCGCGTCCTGAAGCCGGGAGGCCTGCTGTTCTGCCGGCTCGCGTCTTCCATCGGAATCGAAGCACAAGTCCAGCGCCTGACTGGCCGCCGCTTTCTGCTGCCCGATGGTTCTGAGCGATACCTGGTGGACGAATTGCTCCTGCTGCATCTCACCAGCGAGCTCGGCGGTCAGTTGGCCGATCCGCTGAAGACCACCGTAGTGCAGAACCAGCGCTCCATGACTACCTGGGTCGTTCGCAAGAACCGATAGCCGCCTCCTATCTCCCATATCCCACCGCCATCCTTGTACAATTGCTCAAAATGAGACTCCAAGCTGCAACACTTGTGCTTTTTGCGTGCTCCACTTCCGGTTTCGGCCAAACCGATCCTCAAGGTGCTGTCGTCGGAGTCGGACCATTCCTGCACATGGTCGCCGATTTGGACAAATCGATCGCCTTCTACCGGGACACGCTCGGACTGAAGCTGAACGGCCCCGCGGGTAACCATCCCTTCAATTCGAACCCCGCCGTCGCCAATCTGTACGGCGTTCCGGGCAGGCAGTTTCGCGCGGCCGTCCTGACCATTCCTGGCACGGACATGGGAATTGAATTAGCCCAGTGGCAGGGCCTGGAAAGCTCGAAGGGCGGCAATCCTGGAATCGCGACGCTCATTCTCAAGGTGAACGATCGGAAAGCCTTCGAGACCCGCGTTGGAGCGAACGGCGGCGTGCTCCGCGATCCGGATGGATTTCCTGTAGAACTGGAGGAGGCACCATCCGGCTCAGGCGGAGTCGTTGGTGCTGATCTTCGGATCAACACTGCCGACCAACAAGGGACGTCGGCACGACTGGCTCAAGTTTTCGGTCTAAGATTAGACGGCCGCTCCGGATCACTGGAAATTCCCGGGTCTCCGGTGGTCGTCGGGTTGACCGATGGCGAATCGAGCGACAGGCTTGGCGCTCCATTTCCGGCACCCGGCCATGGAATGCTGCGCTTGCGCGTTCGCGAGATCGACGCGCTCGCCAAGACCTGCCAATCGGCGGGCTACAAGTTAATCACAAGCGGCGGTACGCCCGTCGACCTTCCGGGCGGCGCCCGAGCGATCATTGTCAGAGACCCCTCCGGCTTCTATTTCCAACCCTTTGAGCCGGCCCGGAAGTAGAGGCAGGCCTTTTGCCGGCAAAGCTAAGCCCGAAACGCAAATCCACATAAACGTTCTAACTCAATGCGGACCTTCCGGGGTGTTAAGATAGTCGCTCGGACTGGCAAAGCTCCGCCATGATTGGCGAAACTCTAAGGCACTACCGCATTGAGGCCAAGCTGGGTGCGGGCGGGATGGGCGTCGTGTATCGCGCGCTCGACACGCATCTGGATCGTGCAGTGGCCGTCAAAGTTCTGCCGGCGGCAGCCGTGGGCAGCGCCGATCGACGCGCTCGCTTCTCCCAGGAAGCCAAGTCCGCTTCGGCGCTGAGCAATCGCCACATCATCACCATCTACGACATCGACACCGGCCAGGTAGACGGCCAGCCAGTGGACTTTATCGCGATGGAGTATGTCGCCGGCAAGACGCTGGACCGGCTGATTGGCCGCAAAGGCCTGCGCCTGGCCGACGCGCTGCGCTACGCCGTGCAGATCGCCGATGGCTTGGCGGCCGCGCATAGCGCCGGCATCATCCATCGCGACCTGAAGCCCGCCAACATCATCATCAACGAACAGGGCGAGGTAAAGATCCTGGATTTCGGTCTCGCTAAGCTCGCCGAAATCGAAGAGCCGGACGTCTTCGCCGTGACCCGCAGCGTGCATATGGACGCTCTGCAAACCGAAGTGGGTGCCATCCTTGGCACGGTCGCCTATATGTCGCCGGAACAAGCCGACGGCCACATCGTGGATGCCCGGTCCGACATTTTTTCCTTTGGGGCCGTTCTCTACGAAATGTTCGCCGGAAGGCGCGCCTTCGCGGGCGACTCGAAACTCTCGACGCTCGCATCGGTGCTGCACGTGGAGCCGCCGCCTCTGAGCCAGACCGCCGAGGGGATTCCTCGCGAAGTGGAGCGCATCATCTCCCGCTGCCTCCGCAAGGATCCGCAGCGCCGCTGGCAGAGCATGGCCGACGTCAAGGTGGCGCTCGAAGATGCGCTGGAGGATCTCGAATCTGCGCCGTCGCCGGAAGCCGCCGCGGCAGCGCCGCGCAGACGTCTCAGCCTCTTGCTCTGGCCCGCGGTCGTTCTGGTTGCCCTCGCCGCCGGAGTTTATGCCGGCTGGAAGGCGCTGAAACCCGCGCAACCCACCTTCGAACGGCTAACCTACCGGCGCGGCGACATTCCCACCGCGCGGCTATCGCCCGACGGCCAGACAGTGGTCTTCAGCGCGCAGTGGGCCAACGAGCCGACCGCCATCTTCTCCATGCGGCCCGGCAGCCGCGAGTACCGCCCGCTCGATCTGCCGGCCGGCCGCATCCTGTCCATCAGCTCAATGGGCGAAATGGCGATCCTCCTGGGCCGTTCCAGCAACGGCTCGGCGGGCACTCTGGCCCGCGTGCCATTGTCCGGCGGAGCGCCTCGCGAGATTCTCGAAAACGTCAACGATGCGGATTGGTCGCCGGACGGTAGCGGCCTCGCCGTTTCCCGCGCGGTAGGAGGCAAGAACCAGATCGAGTATCCCATCGGAACCATCCGCTATGCCACCGAAGGCGCGCCGCTATTTCTGAAAGTTTCGCCCAAAGGCGACCTGATCGCGTTCTTTGAACCCGACAGCGCAGCAGGCGACTTTGCCGTCACCGTCCTCGACATGAAAGGCAAGACACGCATTCTTTCGCGAGGCTGGCAAGCTGTGGGCGGTCTCGCCTGGTCGCCGAAGGGCGACGAGATATGGTTCGGCGGCGCGGAAGCCGGCGGCGCTCCCGCCCTACGTGCCGTGACCTTGAGCGGGAAAGTGCGTCTGGTGGAGGAAACGCCCGCGTCGATGCTGCTCGACGATATCACCCACGATGGCAAGGTTCTTGTGACGGTGGTGGACTCGCGCCAGGGGATTTCTGCATTCCTGCCCAACGCCAGGCAAGAGCGCGACCTGTCCTGGTTCGACGCCAGCCGCGTCTACGATGTCTCCGGCGACGGCCAGCAAATCCTGTTCATCGAGAACTCCTACGGCAAGTTGCGCAATCCTGCGATCTATCTCCGTAAGACCGATGGCGCCCCCGCCGTGCGTCTGGGCGACGGCAACCGTCCCGCCCTTTCTCCCGATGGCAAGTGGGTAGCGTGCATTTCGATTGACGGACCGAAGACCGAATTGACTCTACTGCCGACCGGCGCCGGTGAAGGGCGCAACATCTCCACACCCGGAATGCACTACGAGCGCGTCGAGTGGTTTCCCGATGGACGGCGCTTGCTGCTCACCGGAAATGAGCCGGGGCGTCCAATACGAACCTTCGTGCAGGATGCCGACGGCGGGAAGCCGGCGCCAATTACGCCGGAAGGCGTTCCCGCGTCGCGCGTCTCACCGGACGGCAAGTATGTCACCGCGATCGTTGGCAGCCAGCTCTGTTTGATCGCAGTGACCGGTGGCGCTGAAAAGCCTTTAGTGGCCGCCGAACGCGGCGAGTCCGTTATCCGCTGGAGCTCTGACGGCCGCTATTTGTTCCTGCGCCAGCAGGAAAACGCGACAGCGGTGAAGATCACCCGCCTGACGGTTGCCACCGGGCGCAGCGAGCCTTGGAAGGAGTTGCAGCCGCCCGACCCGGTCGGCGTGCAGATGGGCCCGGTTGTGATGACTCCGGATGGAAACACGTACGCGTACTCGTTCCAGCGCGACATCTGCACCCTGTATCTCGCCGACGGTCTGAAGTAGCTTCATCAGCGATGCGCAAACACTAGTAAGGACCGCGCGCGCCTCATCACGCATTCCACAGCGCGCCGCAGATTCTCGGGATCTAAGGCAGCGAAGCTTTCATCCAGCACCACCACTTCGGCGTCCTGCAGCAGCGCCCGTGCTATGTAGAGCCGGCTGCGTTCGCCGTGCGACAGCTGCCAGCCGGTTTCGCCGACCATCTGCTGCATTCCGGCGGGCATGCGCTCTAACAAGTCGCTCAGCCCCAGTTCGCGGCAGATCGACTCGGCTTCTTCGAAATCGGCGGGCGCCAGCGCCTTGTGGCGCCCAAGAAACAGATTGAACGCGAATGTCTCGGCCAGTACGTGATTTTCGTGAAACTGCGGCGCGGCCGCGATGCGCCTGCGCCAGGCCGCCGAACCCAGCGTCTCGCGGTCCAAACCATCTATGAGCACATGTCCGGCGTTCGGTTCGCGCAGCCCCACCAGCACCGACACCAGCGTCGACTTGCCTCCACCCGACGGACCTTCCAGCACCAGCCGCTCGCCTTTCGACACCCGCAAGCTGCAGCCGCGCAGCACTGGTTCGGCACGGTCCCGGTAACGAAACTCCAGTGCGCAGGCTTCCACCGCAGGCGGCGAGTCCGGCACTCGCGGAGCATCCAGCGAACCAATTGCGTCCGGACGCGCCGCGGCGCCATAGAGCATCGACACGCGCTGCCACGCCACCGCCGCACCTGCGATTTGCCACGCTCCTGCCGCCAGCCTTCGCCACGCACGATATGCGAGCAAAATCCCCCCAACCGCGATCGCCATGCGCCCGGAAGTTTCCGCGCCGTGCGCCAATGCGGGGAGAAGTGCCAGCAGTCCCAGCAGCAGCCAGCCTCGCGGAAGAATCGCAATGAGCGCCGCTGTTGCATTGTCCATCGCCTTGGAGGCCCGGACATATTGCTTCAGCGCCTCATCTTCTCCCTTGTGCCATTGGTCCGGTGGGAGCTGCGCCAGGCGCGTCCGATACCCCACCATGCTCTCCACCAGTTCGTGCGTCATCTGGAGCCGAACATCGGTCCATTTGCGATTGCGTTGGAAGTAACGCCACGCAATCGCCGCGGCGACAATTAGCCATAGGACCAGCAACGCGGATTGCAAAACTCCGCCGGCCCCCGCCGCGAGCACAAACATCGCGATGATGATTTCGATCAGCGCTACGATCGCCAGGAACCCGCCGCTCAGTGCCAGCGATTCCACGGCTTCGCTTTCCAGCACCCGCCCGAGCAACTGGCCTGCGCCCAAATGACGAAAGCTGTCCGGCTCCAATCGCAGAGCTCCGAAGAAAAGCCGCCGCTTCAGACGAGCGCCCGCGCCGATGGCAATCCGTCCCTGCAGCCAGGTGATCAATACTCGCAGCGGGACCAGCGCCAACAGCAACAGGGCCCACATAAACAGCCAGCCGCGATCGGTCCTGCCACTCAAGACGTTCCTGCCCACCACATACCAGGCTGCAATCCACAACACGTATTGGATCGCGTGAGCGCCGGTGAGTGCGGCCAGACGGCCAGGAATCCGCTCCTGGCGTAGTTGTTGCCAGAAGTTTGCACCCGGCGGCAGCCGCAACTGCCAGATGCCGCGGACGCGCATGGTGCTGAGCCGTTCACGCAGGATTGCCTCGCGCGCAGCGGCCTGTTTCGCGCGCACCACTTGCGCCCGCTCGAGGGTCTCATCGATCTGCCGGATGGCCGGCGCTTCCCTTTCGCCGCACAGGGCGGATCGCATCAATTTGGGCGAGATGCGCACTCGGTCCAGAGCGGGAGTGAGCACCGTCGATCCCTTCACGATGGCGAGAAACTTCGGGCCATCCGTGCCCGGCACGCGCAGCACCGCCGGACCCAAGCCGCGCAACAATCGCTCGAAATCGGCGTATGAGCTCTCTAAAGGCTGCGCTTCCAGCCCGATCGAGAGCGCGGCGGTCTCCAGCCAGTCGGCCAGCGCATCGGAATCATCCTGAATGCTTGCGGGCGGGTTCACGAGCGACGAAACACCGGTCAAACGCTGGACTGCTTCGCCCAGCCGCGATGCAGGCCACAGTAGAGATGCGAAATCGACGCTCATGACTCGGTTAACACACCGCCGTCCAAGCGCAATCGGCGCCACTCGCCGCCGGACCAAAGCTCTTCCCGCACGGCGCGCTCGGCTTCGAGCATGGCGTGAAGCCGGGATGACCGGTCCGCCGCGAGTTCGCGCGGATCGCCATCTTCCACGACGCGCCCTTCCTCCACCACCAGCACGCGTTCGAAGGTCAAAGTCTCCGCGACATCGTGCGAGATCCAAAGCAGCGTGGCATCGCGCCAAAACTCACGTGCGCGCGCCAACAGCTTGTGCCGCTGGTCGAAATCCAGTCCGCGAAACGGCTCATCCAGAATCGCCAACCGCACATCCGGACGCAGTAGCGCGCGCGCCAACCGGACCCGCTGCCCTTCCCCGCCCGACACCAGCCCGCCGCTTTCGCCCAGTTGCGTCTTTAGGCCATCCGGCAGACGGTCGAGGACCCGCTGCAATTCGGCGGCTTCGATTGCATCTTCCACCGGTACGCGCGCGCCATCGTTCAGACCGTAGCGCAAATTATCCAGCAGCGGCCGGTTCCAAAGCTGTACCGCCGGATCCACCCAGGCGATGTGCGGGCGGAGTTGCTCGACGCCTGTATTGTCGAGTTCCATCCCATCGACGAGGACGCGCCCCGACGCCGCGCGATGCCAGCCCAGTAACAAGCCAACCAGACTCGATTTGCCCGCCCCGGACGCTCCCACGATGGCGACGTGCTCGCCAGGCCGAATCGAAAGCTGGATGTCGCGCAGAATCGTGTGGCCAGCCGTAGTCACGCTAACGTTTTCGAACACAATACCGGCCGCTCCGCTGGCGGTCTCGCGTGCCGCGTCCGCGCGCGGGGCCGCCTGCTCCAACGCTCCCAAGGGCTCAAGCAGCCGCAATGTCGTATTGCGGTAAGAAGGATATTGCCAGGCAATCAGCGCCACCTCCTGGCCGAGCGCCGGGAGATTCAATGCCCAATAAACCAGCAGCAGCACGGCTCCGGACTCACCCGCTCGCCCTAGGTGCGAGGCCAGCAGCCAGATCGCCAGGCCAAACCCCGCCAGGAACTGCACGGTCTCGAGCGAGATCACCGCGCGCTGCAAGCTGAGTCCCGCGCGCGCCCATTCCATCAACCTGCTCTCGTGCTCGCGCCGCACCGCCGGTTCGCCGCCGTGTGTGCGGATGGCCACTAAGCCTAGCAGCGCATCGAGATAAAAGTGGCTGAGCGCTCCCGCATGCGTTCGAAAGCGCAGATCGCGCTCCATCAGCAGCGGCTGCGAGGCCAGTGGAATCGCGACTGCGGCCAATGCGCACAGCAGGGCAACCGGAGCGCTCGCTGGATCCAGCCAGATAATGCCGGCTGTTGTGAAAACAATTTCGAAAATGTAGCGCAACATCTGCCCGGCGAGTTCCGGCAGGCGGCGAATCAGGTGGATGCCGTGACTGCGCTCGGCAAGATCCGATTTCAGACGGCTTTGAAAATAGCGGTCGCCCAGCCGCGGGATCTTGCGCAGAAACGCTTCTCGCAGACGCACCTCCAGACGCCGGCCCATTCCCAACAAGCTTGTGGTCACCGGAATCTCGAGCAGCAGCAACGCCGACGACAACGCCAGAACGACACCGAGCGCGCCCAGGCTTCGCGCCTGGATCAGGCCGCGCAACAGGACTGCCTCGACAATCACGCCGCCGCTCGCCAGTACGAGCGCAGCGGTAACGACTGCCGCCTTGAAGATCCCGTCGGCGCGAAGCAGCGCCAGCAACTCACGGCCAGGGCGCGTGGGCGGCTGTTGCAACGCCGCTGCCAGTTCCGGCGACGCTGGGGCACTCTCCTCCTCGGTCCCGCGTCCGAGCACGCGAACCAGCACCGCGCCGCGCAATATCACTTGGCCATCTTCATCGGCCGCCCGGACGGACCAGTAATGCTCCGGAATCGCGCTGCTATCCGCGAGGAACTCCTGGAGCACGCGGCCCGCTTCCGCACCGCGCCGGATCGCGCCCGCCGCAGCCAGCGATTCCACCATGCGCACACCCGCATCCAAAGCAGCCAGCGAGCGACAGGTCGGATCGTTCGTCGCGCTCATGCCCGTATCGTGAATCCCGAGCGCTCCCAGACGGCGCCTCAGCGGCTTGAGAAAATCCTCCGAGCCCGCATAAGCGCGCCAATCCTGCGCGGGCACTACCATCGTGTGCAAATACAGCTCGGAGAGAAATCGCGCCGCTCGCACCCACCGGCGCCCCGTCGCCGGATCCATCAACTGCACGAACGGACCATGCCTGCGCCAGACGATCACGAAGTGCGTAACGCCAGTCGGCAGCACCACCACCGCAATGGCCGGCAGCGCGCGAGCTTCCTCCAAAAGCACATGATCGGCCGGAACCACGATCTGCTCGGCTTCGAGACCCAGCTCATTCGCCGCTTCCTCGATGGTGTCGATCGACGTGCCGTCCACGTCGGTCTGGCAGGCCTCGCGCAGCCGTCCGTAATGGGCGTGAATTCCGAAGCCTTCCAGAAGCGCCTTGAGCGCGGCGGGACCGCAGTCCATGTTGGAGGTCTGCACGACCTCCGGAACAACGAACCGCGCGCGCGCTTTCATGCGGCCGCGAGCGTCATGACCACACGGGAGCCGGCCGGTCCTTCAGCCAAACGATGAAATCCGTCATCGGCGGACTGCCTCCGAGCGCTCGTAAGCGCGCCGCGCACTGCCCGCGATGCGACTGGCTGTGCATGACCACCTGCATTAACGCCTGTTCCAGTGTGAGCTTGGCTCCCGGGATCCAGGGCATTTCGAACCGGGCGGAAAGAGCAGCCTCGTCCACATTCTTCACGAACTCGATCTCCTCCTGATGGGCTTCGCGAAAGAGAGGTTCGAATTCGGCAAGCGAAGCCGGAACGCGCGACTCCTTCTCCATGTCAAACGGCCGCTTCAGAAACAGCGACAGGAACGCCCGCTGCACCATGACGATATGATGCAGCGTCTTGCGCAGCGATTCGTCCGAGGCCGCCCCTTCGTTCGCCCCAATGGCCTTGAAGATCGCAGCATCCGCCCAGGCCAGATGGTCCATCAAATCACCGATCAGACTTTTCACGAGGTTATCGTATCGCAAGTGCCGCGCGAGCGACGCCCTACTCCACTCCGGCCGAGTGCCGCAGCAGCAGTGATTTGATGTTCAGGTTCCGGATCAGCCGGTGCAGGTAGTTGGGATGCAAATCCAGCAGGCGGGCGGCTTCGGTGTAATTGCCATTGGCCTGGTCCACCGCGTTGATGATCAGCTGTTTCTTCATCTCGCGCACCGAATCGTGAAACGCCGCGCGGCCCGCCTCGGCCGGCGCGGCTTTGTCCAGAACGGATTCGGGAAGATCCTCGGGCAGGATCAGCTCGGAAGATCCCAGCACCACCGCGCGCTCAATGGCGTTCTCCAGTTCGCGCACGTTGCCCGGCCAATCGTAATTCGTCAGGCAGCTGCGCGCTTCCGGTGTGATTCCCAAGACCGGCCGTCCGGCGCGCTGGGCGTACTTGGAAGCGAAATAACTGGCCAGCAGCGGAATATCTTCACGGCGTTCCCGCAACGGAGGCATACGCAGCGAAACAACGTTCAAACGGTAGAAAAGATCCTCGCGGAACCGGCCCTTCTTGACTTCTTCATCCAGGTCGCGATTGGTGGCCGTCATCAGCCGGACGTCCAGCTTGATGGTGCGCGTTCCGCCGACGCGCTCAAACTCACGCTCCTGCAACACTCGCAGGAGCTTGGCTTGCAGCAGCGGCGCCAGCTCTCCGATTTCGTCCAGGAAAACGGTGCCGCCTTCAGCGATCTCCAGCTTGCCTTTCTTCTGGGCGATGGCTCCGGTAAAAGAACCCTTCTCGTGCCCGAACAATTCGCTTTCCAGAAGATTTTCGGCCAGCGCCGCGCAATTGATCGCAACGCAAGGCTTATTGGCCCGGCTGCTGTTGCGATGAATCGCGCGCGCCACAAGTTCCTTGCCGGTCCCGCTTTCGCCGCGGATCAGCACGGTGGTGTCTTTGGGCGCCACGCGCTTGATGAACTGAAACACCTCGCGCATGCGCGGGCTTTCGCCCACCATGTTGTGCTCGAAGCTCATTTCGGCTTGCAAGCGCTGATTCTCTTCTTCCAGGCGCTCCATCCGCCGCGCATTTTCCAGCGCCGCCGCACCGATGCTGCCGATCGCCGTCAGCAACTGCAGGTGGTCCTCGTCGAACCGGACTTCCGGGTTGCTGGCGTCCAGATAAATCACGCCGAAGACGCGGTCGAAAACTTCCAGCGGCACGGCCAGCACGCTGCTGATCCGGCGGAGCGTAATGCTCTCGGTACCCGCAAAGTCGTCCTGGCTCTCCAGATCGTTGCTCAGCACCGCCACACCCTCGGAAAGAACGCGGGACACGATCGTGCGGCTCACCTGGACTGCCTGGTTCAAACCGCCGCGGCGGTCCCATCCGAATACGGAGGTCCATTCGTCCATGCCGTGCTCGCCCAGCAGGATCGCCCCCCGGTCGGCCGGTACAATTTCGAAAATCGACTCCAGAATCTGCTTTTCCAGCGCCTCCAGGCCCCGTACCGAGTTCACCGCCTTGCTGATTCGCAGCAAGACGTTCAAATCACCCACTGTTCTACTGGTGGGTGGAATCTTCTCCGGCTCTCTCAGGTAACGTGCATCCTGTTTGCGTAGAACGATGGTCGACCGTACGCCCGCCTCGGCTTTGTTGAATTCCACCGACGTAGAAATACTTTTGGCTTGTTCGGTTTCCGGAACCACGAACACGAAAATGGAATTGCCCACCTTGATCTCGTCGCCCGAGGCGAGCACGCGCTCCGTCACGGGCACGCCGTTCACAAACGTGGCGTTGCGGCTGTTCAGGTCCTGGATCTTAAATTGGCCGCCCTCGCGCAGGATCATGCAGTGGCGGCGGGAAACCGAGGCATCGAGCAGCGAGACCTTGTTGGAGGGCTCTCGCCCGATGGATACTTCCTGTTCTGTTAACTCGATGCTGCTCCCTTTTAGAGGTCCTGTGATGGCCTCCAACTCGGCAGCGAACTCCAACTCCGGCATGCTTGGCTAAAGTATAACGGATGATCCCGCCTTTAGCCGAATATTTTCTTTTCCGGGTTACTTAGAACGAAAGTCCTATCTGATCAGATAGATACCCTATCTGAACGGATAGGGTTTTCGCCTGATTCGTATCTCAGGTTACAGCGTTGGCCCGATCGTTAAACGACTTACAATCAATAAGTTTGCGACTAACCCTAGGACTTCGGCCGCCGTGGTACTAAGATTGCTTTTCTAAGACTCGAAAGGAGAAAGGCAATGAGGACCAAGACCAAGATCAAAGCCGGAAACATCATCTGGACCCCGTAATCGAGCATTGCACTTTCACCCACGCCAGCTGCGTTTGCGCCGGTGGATTGGCTCGATAAGTCATCGTAGCGAACGCAGCTATGGTAGTAACAAGTGCCGAGTGAGCTCGGAACCGCGGCTTCACCTAAGGGTGTGAGGCCGCGGTTTTGTTTCGTGGATCACAAGCGCGGCCGCCGGGCTTACAATTCTAGAAGCAGGTGACGCCCAATGCACCAGCTTCTCGAAGACATCCGCTACGGGCTCCGTACCCTTCTGAAAACCCCCGGTGCAACGCTGGCTGCCGTCCTGGCACTCAGCCTCGGAATCGGCGCGAATACCTCCGTATTCAGCGTGATCAACGCCGTTCTGCTCCGGCCCCTGCCCTACAAAGATCCGGACCGCCTGGTAGCGGTCTGGGGCAACCAGCCGCAGAAGGGCTTGCACGAACTACATCTTTCTCCGTTAGATTACAGGGACCTTGCCGGCGAGAATCGGGCTCTTGAGCAGATAGGCGCCTTCCGCTCCCAAACCTCGGTGCTGACCGGCCGGGATCTGCCCGAACAGGTCGAATCCGCGGCAGTGTCGCCGGAAATGTTCCAAATGCTCGGGGCCAAAGCCGCGCTCGGGCGAGTGTTCGCCCCGGATGAGGATAGCCCGGACAAGAACGCTGTAGCCGTCCTGAGTGATGGCTTCTGGCGCCGGCGGTTTGGCGGCGATCCGCGCGTGCTCGGCTCGACAGTCACGCTGGACGGCAAGAATTACGCAGTTGTCGGGGTCTCTGCGACGGGCTTTGAGTTGCCGGCTAGCGATTCAGGGATTTGGATCCCCTACACACCAAACCCCGCCGACCTTGCGCCCTCAAAACGCGGCTACCGCTCCCTGACCGTGATCGCGCGCCTGAAACCGGCGGTGTCCAGGCGGCAAGTCGAGATCGAAATGCAGGCTATCGCCGGACGGATCGCGGCCGCCAATCCCGACACGAATGCAGGCTACGGCATCGAGACTGTACCGCTGGCCCAGCAATTGGCTGGCGGCGTCCAGTCGACTCTATGGATGCTGCTCGGCGCGGTGGCGGTGGTCCTGCTGATCGCCTGCGGGAATGTCGCGAACCTGCTGCTGGTGCGGGCAGGCGCGCGGGAAAAGGAGATGGCGGTGCGAAGTTCCTTGGGTGCCAGCCCGGCCAGGATTGTCCGCCAGCTTCTCACGGAAAGCGTCCTGCTGGGCTTTGGCGGTGGCGCGTTAGGACTCGCTTTGGCGTTCGCCGCGACTCCCGTCCTTGTCAAACTGGCCCCCGGCGATCTGCCGCGCGCCGCCGGCATCTCCATCGACTGGCGTGTGCTCGTTTTTACCTTCGGCGTCTCGATCCTCACTGGGATCGTGTTTGGCTTGGCCCCCGCCGCCGTCACTGCCCGCGCCGACTTGAACTCGGCGCTCCGCAGTGCAAGCCGTGGATCGTCCTCCAACCGCGCTCGCAGCCGGATGCGCGACGCATTAGTGGTATCTCAAATCGCGTGCTGCGTGGTACTGCTCACCGGCGCGGGCTTGCTTTTGCGCAGCTTCGCGAGGCTGATGGAAGTAAATCCCGGGTTCCGCATCGATCACCTGCTCACCATGCGGATCGCGCCGTCGCCGGTTCGCTATCCGGGCTCGAAGCTGGGACTGTTCTACCGGCAGATCCTCGACCGGCTCAGCGGACTTCCCGGAGTGCAATCCGTGGGCGTATGCCGGTTCCTGCCGCTGGGGGGCAGAGACGGTTTCGTCAATTTCCAGATTGAGGGCCAGCCCGCGCTGGCCACCGCCGATCAGCCCCGCGCCGGCTTCCGCGCAGCCAGCGCCGGATACTTTGCCGCCCTGGGAATTCCACTGCTGAAGGGCCGGTTGTTCGACCAATCCGACGCGGCAGAAACGCCCAAAGTCGTAATCATCAATGAGAAGGCCGCGCGCCTGTTCTGGCCCAATGAAGATCCCGTCGGCAAACGTATTCTGTCGGGATTCGATGAAAGCCAGTGGTCCACCATTATCGGTGTGGTCGGCAACCTGAAGCATGCAGGCCTGGATGCGGATGCCGATCCGGAAACCTACTACCACTACCTCCAGATTCCGCCGCAATTCATGAATTTCGCCGAAGGCACCATGGCGCTTGCAATCCGTACCGGCGCCAATCCGGAAGCGTTGATCGGCCCGGTACGCGGCACCATCCGGGCACTGGATCCGGACCAGCCGGTCTTCGATGTCCAGACCATGGAGGACCGGGTCCAGGAGTCGGTGGCGCAGCCGCGTTTCCGTGCGACGCTACTCGCGGTATTTGGCGGCCTCGCTCTCCTGCTGGCGGCCATCGGATTGTATGGTGTGATTGCCTATTCCGTCACGCAGCGGGTCAATGAACTGGGAGTCCGGATGGCGCTGGGCGCCCGGCGGGGCGATATCGTGGGCCTGGTAGTGGGGCGGGGCCTGAAGCTGGCTGCCGTAGGCATCGGGATCGGCCTGATGCTGGCGCTGGCGGGGGCGCGCGTCCTGTCGAACCTGCTGTTTGGGGTTGGCGATCGAGATCCGGTCACGCTGGCCGCGGCCCTGGTTTTGGTCTTCTCCGTCGCAATCGCCGCCAGCCTCGTTCCGGCCTTCAGGGCAAGCCGGATTGACCCCTCCAGCGCCCTCCGCGCCGAATAGAAGACCCTCGAATTCTTTATAAAGCTCACCTAGGGAGTCGCCGATAAGTACCACATGCGCAATTGCTTACGCCACGGGAGGGGGGCCGGTTTGCGAGCCGCCGAGGCTCAGCGATAAGTCTAATCTTATCTGTGACTTGCATTTGAAGACCCTGGAGCCTGCTAATGGCGCCAGAGTTTCGAGGGAACACGAGTGGAACTTGCACAGCCTCAACGAAACGCCAACGCGGCTAGATTATTTGTCGCCGGAGTCAGTTTTGCGGGTGTGGCGGCGCTGGTTCTGACGTTTTATAGCTGGGTTCCCGAACTGCCGGCGCGTTTCGTGGTATATCTGCTGCTCGCCGTCGCCGGCTCGGCGATGAACGTCTCCTTTCCGGGTGTGCACGGCGGCAATCTCTCGGTCAATTACATTTTCACCATGCTCGGTCTCCTGGAGCTCGATGTTCCGGAGACTGTTCTGTTGGCCGTTCTGGGCGCGGCGGCGCAGACCTGCTGGGATGCCCGGCTACGGGCGACACGCCTTAAGTTCGAGGCTCTGATCTTCAACACGGCCTGCATTGCCTTGGCCGTGAGCGCCGCAGCCGGGATTTATCATCAGCCTTGGTTTCCGGGGTGGGCCGAAGGCGAGCTGCTGCGCCTGACGCTGGCGGCCGTCGTCTACTTCCTGGTAAACGCGGCTCTGGTGTCAGTCGCCATCGCGCTCAGCGAGAACCGCGGCTTGGCCAACATCTGGCGGGGCTTTTTCAACTGGTCGTTCTGCTACTACCTGGTGGGCGTATCCATCGCCGAGATTGTCCATCGCGCCACGACGCGGCTGGGCGTGGTCTTTACGCTCGCTTTGCTGCCGGTGGTCTATGTGATTTACCGCTCCTACTGCCTGTACGTCGAGCGTCTCGAACAGGAGCGCGCGCACGCACAAGGCTTGGCCGCGCTGCACCTGCGGACCATCGAGGCGCTGGCGATGGCCATCGAGGCCAAGGACGAATGCACCCATGAGCATCTGCGGCGCGTCCAGGTGTATTCACTCGAAATGGCCAAGCAGCTCGGCCTGACGTCCGACGAAACGAATGCGCTGCAGGCAGCCTCCATCCTGCACGACATCGGCAAGCTGGCGGTGCCGGACTACATCATCTCCAAGCCCGGCAAGCTGACGCCCGAAGAATTCGAGAAGATGAAAGTCCACACTGTGGTGGGGGCCGAGATCCTGGAACAGGTGGCGTTCCCCTACCCGGTCTCACCGATTGTGCGCTCGCACCACGAGAAGTGGGACGGCAGCGGCTACCCGGACGGGCTGAAGGGCGAAGACATTCCCGTGGGCGCGCGTATCCTTTCGGCTGTGGATTGTCTGGATGCGCTGGCGAGCGACCGGCAATACCGGCGCGCGCTGCCGCTCGACGAAGCCATGGACTACGTGGCGTCGCTGGCGGGGCGCAGTTTCGATCCGAAAATCGTCGCGATTTTGAAGGAAAACTACCGCGAGTTTGAGAGCCTGGCGCAAAACACGCCGCTGCGCGGGGCGCGCCTGAGCAAGGATCTGATTGTAGTCCGCGGCGAAGCGCCCGATGCCGGCTACGAAAAAAGCTCCCTCACGCCGTCCAGTGGCGCCGGCGGCGATTCGGTCGCGAAGGCGCTGCAGGAGATGCGCGCCATCCTGGAGCTGACCCACGACCTGAACCGGTCGCTACGGATGGAAGAAGTGCTCTCGGTTCTCGCCGAGCGGCTGAAGCAGTTGGTTCCGTTCGACTGTTTCGCGGTGTACCTCCGTGAAGGCCAGGTTCTCAAGGCCAAATACGTGAACGGCGAAAGCAGCCGCCGCTTCGCGTCCATCGAGATTCCGATCGGCCAGGGGCTCTCCGGCTGGGTCGTCGAGAACGGCAAGCCGATCATCAACGGGAATCCCTCCGTGGAGCCCGGATATGTGAGCGGCCCCAGCAGCGCGCTGAACTCGGCGCTATCCATTCCTCTGGGAGACGGCGTCGAGCAATTGAGCGGCGCGCTGACGCTGTATCAATCCGAAAAAGACGCCTATAACACCGGGCACTTGCGCATTCTGCTGGCGATTAAAGGCGAAATCGCGCGCGCGGTGGAAGGCGCCATGCAGTTCCAGAAGTCGCGCCAGCAGCCTACCACGGACCCGCTGACCGGACTGCCCAACGCCAGCGCGCTCGAAGGGCACTTGCAGAACGACCTGCGGCGCTGCCAGTCGCAGCGCAAGCAGCTGACCTTGGTGTTGTGCGAACTGGAAGGGCTGCAATCGGTGAGCAATCGCTATGGCAGTGCGACCCGCTCGGAATTGATCCAGCGCGTTGCCGGAATCCTGCGCGGCAACTGCCGGGGCACCGACTATGTCGCCCGCAAGAGCGATGACGAATTCGTCCTCCTGATGGCCGACGCCCACCCCGAGGAGCTGGACGGGAAGCTGGATTCGCTCGACCGGCTGGTCGCCAAAGCGTACCAGGAGTTGTGCCGGGAAGAAGGCGCGGGCATGAGCTTCGGCGTAGCCTGTTTCCCCGAGCACGGCTCGAGCGGCGACGCATTGCTGGCCTACGCGAGGGATATGCTCTCCAACGCCACACAGGTGCGCCAGGAGAACCGCAACCAGGTGCTGCAGCTCGCCGATTCGGTGGAACGCCCGGTGGCCTAAACGATCCTCTTCACTGTCCGGAAGCCGCGCTCCAGGCTTTTACCGTAACTCCGCCGTTGATCATGTTCTGAATCATTCCTTTGAAGAAAACGTAGGGATGCACCAGCGGCAGTGCGCTGGCCTCCTCCAGCCGTTGCCGCGCTTCGGAGGGAATGGCGAAGTCGAGCGATGCCAGATTGTCGTTGAGCTGCGCCAGCGTGGACGCGCCGAGGATGGTGGAGGTGATGCCGGGCTGCGTCGCCACCCAGTTGAGCGCCACTTGCGCCGGGGTCTTGCCAACCTGCTTGGCGACATCCAGAAACACGCCCAGAATTTGCCAATTCCGTTCCGTGAACATGTTGAACGGGCTGCCCTTGGTGAGCCGGCCTTCGCCTTTGCCGGTGTCGCCTTCGCGTTTGTACTTGCCGGTAAGGAAGCCACCCGCCAGCGGACTCCAGGGGCATATCCCGATGCCGAACTCCTGCGCGGCCGGGATGTGCTCGCGCTCGATGTTGCGCTCCACCAGCGAGTATTCCAGTTGCAGCGCGGCCACCGGATCCTTGCCTGCCTTTTCGGCGAGCGTGTACGCGCGCGCGACGTACCAGGCCGGCGTGTCGGAAAAGCCGTAGTAGCGGATCTTGCCCGCGCGCACCAGGTCGGACAGCGTATTCACCACTTCTTCGACCGGCGTCACAGTGTCCCAGGCGTGCAGCCAGTATAGATCGATGTAGTCCGTGTTAAGGCGGCGCAGCGAGGCTTCGATGGCGCGATAGATGTTCTTGCGGCCGTTGCCGCCGGAATTCGGATTGCCCTGGGTGCCATTGAAGGTGAACTTGGTGGCGAGCACGACCTGGTCGCGCAGACTGCGGTCCTTGATGAACTTCCCGGTCATCTGTTCGCTTTGCCCGCCCTGATAGCCGTCGGCGGTGTCAACGAAATTTCCGCCCGCATCGATGTAGCGGTCGAAAACCGAGCGCGCAGTGGCCTCGTCCGAGCCCCAACCCCATTGAGTTCCGAAGGTCATGGCGCCCAGGCACAGCGGGCTGACGCGCAGGCCGGTGCGGCCGAGTGTTGTGTAAGATTTCAGGTTTAAGTCCATGCTGCTCCTCTCATGTCGATGATAGCGAGGAGCGTGGCGGGCGCGTTAGACCGTAACGGGCGCGTCCAGAGTGAAGTTGGCGGCGCGGGCGTCGTCGACGAACATCTTTACGGTATCGAGCGAGTAGTCGCTGAGATCGCGGCCCAGCAGGTGCAGTTTCTTCAGCAGATCGTGCGTGACGGTGATGATGTGGCAGCCGATCTGATCGGCTTGCACGATGTTGAACAGCTCGCGCGGGCTGGCCCAGATCAGCTCGATTTGCGGGTAAGCGCGGATGCGGTCGAGTGCGCCGCACAGGATGGGCAGTGGATCGCAGCCGGCGTCGGCGACGCGGCCGGCAAAAATCGAAATACAGCTCGGCGGGCCGTCGCGAAGGCTGGGAACCACGGCGTCCACTTGGGCAAGCGTCATCATGGCGGTGACATTCACCTGCACGCCCTGTTCGGTGAGCCGCCGGACCAGCGCAGCGGAACTGCGGCCGCGCGTGTCGGTGATGGGAATCTTCACGTAGACATTGCGGCCCCAGGAAGCGATGCGCAGGGCCTGTTGTTCCATTTCGTCGAAATCGTCGGAGAGGACCTCGAAAGAGAACGGGCGCTCAGGAATCTCGCGCGCCAGCGCCTGGCCGAAGGATTCGTAGTCCTGGATACCGGCTTTGCGCATCAGCGTGGGATTGGTGGTGAAACCCTTAATCCAGGGCTTCGCGGCCAATTCGAGAATGGAGGCACGGTCGGCGCCGTCGGCGAAAATCTTCACACGCAGCGAATCGACAGGATCAGGCATAACGTAACGTCTCCATTGGAGAGCCGGGAGGGCTCATGTGAGCGGTCCGCAGAATCCAGTTCGCGGCTTCGCGGAGGGAGCGGACTTCAAGGAAAGGCCCGTCCGGACGCCGTTCGGCATATCCGTAGTCGATGAAAATAGTGCGGCAGCCGGCGCGGTGGCCGGCTTCGATGTCGCGCCAGCGGTCGCCGACCATGTAGCTGGAGGCAAGGTCGATCTCCCAGGTCCGCGCGGCTTCGAGCAACAGCCCGGGTTTGGGCTTGCGGCAGGCACAGCGGGCGTCATCATCGTGCGGGCAGACGCCCACGCCGTCCAGTTGCAGGAAGCGCCGGAGCCGGTCGTTCATTTCGGAAACCTGTTGGGCAGTGATGGTGCCGCGCGCGATGTCCGGCTGGTTGGTGATCAAGATGAGCGCGAAGCCGGCCTCTTGCAGGCGGCGGCAGGCGTCGCGGACGCCGGGAAGCAGCCGCAGTTCGGACAGTGAAGCAGGCGGGTAAGGCTTGCCTTGCCGGAGGATGGCGCGGTTCACCACGCCGTCGCGATCCAGGAACACAGCGCGGCGCATGGTTATAACCTCCCCAGCCGGGCGTCGGCCAGCATGGATTGCAGCGCCGCGCACAGCGCCTGGCGCGTGTTGCGCTTGCAGGTCCAGCCCAGGCTGCGAATGCGGTCCGTATTCAGGCGGACCACCGGCACGTCGCCCTTCCAGCCTCGATCGCCGCCCGTGTATTCCAGCCGAACCTGGTCTTCGGCGAGACCGGCTACTTCGATGGCGAGCTTCGCAATCTCGGTGACAGTGATGTAGTCGCCGGTGGCGACGTTATAAGCCTGGAAGTTCTCCGCGCTCTTGCGGTGCGCGGTCAGCACGGCATCCACGACGTCATCCACGTGAATGTAGGACTTGCTCTGCCGGCCATCGCCTAAGATGCGCAGGCAATCCGGATTGGCACGCAGACGGCGGATGAAGTCGAACCCCACGCCGTGCGTCTGGCGCGGGCCCACCACGTTGCCAAAGCGGAAGGCGCAGGCCGTCAGCCCGAACATGTAGCAGTAAGAGGCGATGAGCGCTTCCCCCGCCAGCTTGCTTGCGCCGTAAGTGGAGACCGGAACGAGCGGGCCGTAATCTTCTTCGGCTTCATATTCTCCAAGGTCGCCGTAAACGCCGCTGCCGGAAGCGTAGAGCAGGCGCTTGGCGCCGGTGCGGCGCATGGCTTCCACGATTTGCTGCGTCAGGAACGTGCCTTCCCGGAAGTCGATATCCGGCTCGACCGCAGCGCGGGCGATGTCCGGATTCGACGCCAGGTGGATCACAACGTCGTGGCCGGCCATGGCGCGTTCGAGCGCCGGCGTATCTTTGACGTCGCCGCGAACCACGTGCAGGCGGGTGTCGTGCTCGTGATGCGCGTAGTGCCACTCGCGGCCGCTCGAGAAATTGTCGTAGAGCGTGACGGCTTCGATGCTCTTGTCGCACAGCAGGCGGTCGGTGAAATGGCTGCCGATGAAGCCCGCGCCGCCAGCGAGGAAAAACCGCTTCATTTGACGGACTCCCATTTCGTGGCCGCGCGCTGCAACAAAGGATGGCTGACGAGCAGGTGCCACAGCACGGCGCAGAGACCCTCCGTGTGCGGCGTGATGCGGTCCGCAGCGAGCGGCGGGATGACCAGGCATTCTTCAGCCGCCTGGCGAGTGAATCCACCGTCGCGCCCCACGATGCCGAAGATGTGTGCGCCGGACGCCGACGCGGTTTCGAGCGCGCGCACGATGTTCACCGAGACGTTTTTCTCGCGGCTGCCGCCTCCGACCGAAAACACCAGCACTGCGTCGCGCGCACCGATGCGCGAGCCTGCCAGCCAGCCCGAAAAGCAGGTGTCCCAGCCTTCGTCATTGGCTCTGGCGGTAAGTTCAGAGACATTATCTGTGGGCGCGTAGGCTTCAAAGCCGCACAATTTGCGGAAATCGTTGACGGCGTGGCTGGCGTGTCCGGCCGAGCCGCCGACGCCGAGGATGAACAGTCGGCCGCCCGCTTCCCGCACTCCCGCAAGTCCCGCTGCCATGCGTTCGATGGCCGCTGTATCTACCCGTTCCAGGATGGCGATGCTCTCGGCAATGAAGGTGGCGGCGAATCCAGTGGCCGGGCCTTCGGCAAGATGGGGAATGGGTTGCTCTTTGAGAGCTTCGAGAAGGCCTGTAAGACTGGTCAAGGGCGCGCCGACTCCTGGTTGTTATTCGGCTCTTTCGCGCCGGTTCATTATAGGTGCAAGGGGCTAAGTATTCGCGGGACGGCGAGGGTAAGGACTTGAAAACGCTCGGGAATAGCGTTGAACAGCAAGACGGAAGATGCGCCGGAAAGTCCATACGGTGCTGGACCAGCGGTGCAGCGTCGTTTCGCCGATCCGCTCGCCGTAGGGGATGAAAACTTCGCGGACCCGGAAACCCTGCAGCGCCGGTTTCAGCAGCAGCTCCACGGGAAGAGCGGGGCCGTTGGGATCGAATTCGACCTGTTCGATGATCTCGCGGCTGTAGGCGCGCATGCCGGAGTGCAGATCGGTGGACTTCACGCCCACCAGCAGCCAGCCGGTGAAGGCGAAGAGCCAGTTGGCCAGGTAGTTGGCAAAAGGCATGGTAGCGGGCCGATGTTCGAGGCGCGAGGCGTTCACCAGATCGCACTCGCCCGCCAGCACTCTGTCCGCGATGACCGGGATTTCGGCGGCTGGATAGGTTCCGTCGCAGTCCAGTGTCACCACGACGTCGCCGCGGGACTCGCGCAGCACGCGACCCATCGCGCGGCCGTAGCCTTGGGGCGGGAACTGACGGATGACGCGCGCGCCCATGCGCTCGGCGATTTCGGGCGTGGCGTCGCGGCTTGAATCCACGATAACGACTTCGTATTTGCGGCCTGCCAGCGCCCTATGGATGTCTTCCATGACGCGGCCGATGGCCCGCTCTTCGTTCATCGAAATCATCGCGACCGAAATCATACAGGCTGTCTTTCAAGGTCGCGAGAGAGGCTCGTATGCAACGCCTCAACCGGCGACTTTTCACTCCCAACCGCGGTGATTTTGACCGCTACCTGGTTCTGCGCGTAAGCGAAATATTCGTAGCGGATCTCGCGCCGCGAAACCAGCTCCTGGAAAGCTTTGTATTCGTGCTCCTCCCAGTCGGGATAGTTGAAATACTCGTCAAAAACGATGACGGTCCCGGGGACAATACGGTCCTCCAGGTTCTCAAACACGCAGCGCGTGGATTCGTAGAGGTCGCAATCGATGTGCAGGAAAGCCGCTGGCCCCGGGTTACTTTCCGTCCAGCCCGGCAGCGTTTCCGAGAACCGGCCTTGATGGAGCTTTACGTTTCCGGGAACCTTGGGCAGCCGGCCTCCCGCGTCGAAGCTCCAGGAATTGCCGGTCCACGATTGCTCAAGCCCGCGAAAGCTGTCGAAACCGTGAACGATCTTTCCGGCGCCAACCTGCTTGGCGACAAAGCGGATGGTTCCGGCCTTGTAGACGCCGAATTCCATGTAGAGGCCATTCACGGTTACCTGGCTGAGCGCCGCGGCAAGAACCTCGCGCGAGCTTTCCATTCCCACGGCCCCACGCATGTGTTTCCTTGCATAACGGACACTATCGCGAAGCGCCAGCCGCCGCATCTCGCGCGCCGGATGCAGAGGGCCATAGTCGAGGTAGTGCTGCACGGCGAACAGCAGTTTTTGAATGCGCGTTTTGACGGCGAAGTTAGCGATGAACATCAGGCTTGTACACTCACTTCCTGCTGTTCGGCGGGAGCGGCGTCGAGCCGGCGCAGACGGCCGGCTACTTGGATGGCCCGCTCGATACAGACATCCATATTGATGTATTCAAATTCCGCGACGCGGCCGCACAGCGCGATGCCGATGCCTTCGAAATAGGCCTTGGCCTGGCGAAGATCGCGGCGGCAGGCGTCGTTTTGCACGACGTAGCCGTACTGCGTCCGAAGCACTCGCGAGTAGCAGACGTCGGAAGCCCGCGCCAAACCCATATCCTGCATGTCGCCGAGGACGTCGGCCAGCAGCTCTTCATCCGACATTTCGTGCGTGCCGTCGCCAGGATTGGTGGTAATTTCCGCTTGAATGATCGACTGGCCGCGAGGCGCATTGTGCGGGCTGAAAACGGCTGGAAACGACAGGCGGTGGAAGCGCACCTCCGGGTCCGGGACATAGATGGCGGTGTAGTCCGGCGCGCGCGCCGTGTCGAGGCCCACCGAAACGGTGACCAGCGAGTTGTAGCGCAGCGCGTTGACGGCCGCCACGATCTCCTGCGGCACGCCTTCGACGGCGGCTGCCAGCTCCTGGATCGGAATGGTGCAGGCCAGCGCGTCGTAGCGGCGGACTTTGAGGCCGTTGCTGACGCACCAGCGGTTGCCTTCCTTCCAGATGCGCTCGACATTGAAATCCGGCACGATGTTGTGGACGCCCGCGGCCATGGCACGCGGCAGCGACTCGATGCCGCCGTGCAGCGGGTAGTGGTAGTAAAGCTGATGCGTGTAGCCTTCGGTCTCGACACCGACCGCCGCCTTGATAACGTCCTCCACAGGTGGCTTCGGGACGCGGCCTTCCACCCATTCCAGGCCCAATTCCTCGGCGGGGACGTTCCAGATCTTCTCGTTGTAAGGAATCAGGTATTTTTCCGCGAGGCCTTTGCCGAAGTGGTGATAAATCCACTCTTTGAAATTCGACTGCGGCGGCGGGTAGTCGTTCCGGATGTAGTGGTAGAGGCACTCGAAGCGGTCCTGCGGCTCGAGATCGAAGAGGCCGTTTTCGAAAGGGTACTTAACAAAGCGGCCCTTGTAGAAAATCTTGTTGTTGCGGCGCGCGCGATGGACGTTGGCGCCGAGCAGCGACACCATGTAATCCACCATTTGCTGATTGCGCGAAAAGATGATGTGCGGACCGCCGGCGTCGTAGGTGAAACCCTGTTCCTGGACGGTTTGGCAGTGGCCGCCGCCGCGGCTTTCTTTTTCTAAAATTTCGTAGTCTTGTTCGAGGTGGGCGGCGATAGTGATGCCCGCCAAGCCCCCGCCGAGGATTCCAATAGCCACGCGTAGTCCCTTTGCGGCCGTAGTACCGGCCTACTCGTTATTCGGCCTTTTTCGCTGATTCTGTAGGTGGATTTCCGGGCCACCGGGCCACGGCTATGGTCTGCCAACCCCAAAAGCTGAGATTCAGCCGAAAGAGGACGTCGAATACGACGCATCCCAGCCGAACGTGCCACGGCGCTTGAGACGCCGGGACAGAAACGTCCTGGATCAGCCGCTTTCCCCGCAGCGTGGCCAGCAGCCGGAATAAGTTGAAGAACGGGAATCCGTATCCGGCCACTCGCTCCACGACAAAACCGGCTTGTTCCAGCAACTCGCGAAGCTCGGCCGGGCGATAGTGGCGGCGGTGCCCGATGTGCCTGGCGAATGCGGAGCTGGGTCCTCCGGGAACGGTCGCGATCAGACGGCAATCCGTCCCCATGTATTGAACCGCGTTTCGCAGGAACACCAGCGGGTCATCGAGATGCTCGAGAACTTCGGAACAGACCGCGTGTGTTGCGCAAATTCCGCTGGTATCGCCGGGCTGGGCGGGATTTAGGAGGTTGCGCTGGTAGAATCGCGCGGAAGGAACCTTCCGCGACGCCATGTCCACACCGGTTCTGCTCAGTTCGAGGCCCACGATATCCACGCCGGCCGAATTCGCCCGCGCGGCAGAGGCGAAATCGCCCAGACCGCTGCCCAGGTCCACTAACTGAGCCTGGCCCGAAAATCGGTCGAGTTCAAGCAGCTTGAGAATCAGCCGGGTCCTGTATTTCGGGGTTGGACCTGCTTCGGTCGTGCTGGCGATGTCGGTCCAATGCCGATCCCAGTCGTCCATCAATGCCGGATGCATTTCAGTTGGATCCTCCTGCCGTTTGAATATCGGCGCTTCTGCCCGGCGGCGGCATGGCTTGCGTCGATTCCGAGTAGCGGGTCAGCCTCGGAGGCGAGGCGTCCGCCTGGAGCAGCCAAATCTGACGCCCTCGGAAATAGTTGATCAGAGGCTTGTCTTCGTCCGGTCCCATCTCGCGGGCCCAAACGATCGGTTGCTGATCGATGTCCGCACCGTTGTAGACCCACTCCTCATGGATGTAATGATCCGGCGTGTAGCGGACCAGGACCAGGTGGCGGCCGGACTGCTGCTCCAGCGTTCGCTCCACGCGCTGCCGGTTCAAGGCCAGCCGCGGCGCATATTCCCCGCCCTTCCCCAGCACCCAAACATCGCGAACGAACTGAAGCGGGATTAGCACCATGAAGAAGACGGCAAGCGCCCAGCCCAGCCGCCTCCCGGCAACGCTCCATTTGTCTAAGCGCGCGATCGCCTGCAGAAAGCGCAGATAGATCAGACCCGTGATGGCCGCGGCGTAGTGCGGCTGAAAACCGGCAATCGGCACGAGCGCTACAAGAAAGCCCAGCAACAGCCAAACCGTCAATTCTTCTTGCTCCGACTTCAATGGGAACGGCCAGATCAGGGGCGCTACAAGCAGGGGGTACAGACCGAAGAAGAACTCGTTCAGCGCCGAAATTTTCAGCAGGAAGGAACCAGCCAGGTCCGCCTTCACTTGATTGGCCAGTTCTACGTTCCAGCCTGTGTAGAGCTTCCGCATAACGGCATGCCGATAGACGGGCGCCGGACGAACGGGCTGCCAGGCCAGCATCGGGGCTACCGTGTATTGGCGCTCATAGGCCTGGTAAGGCAGATCGAGAGCGTTGCCTGTCACTCGATAGTCGTAATACAGCTGGAACGCCGCGGCGATGGCCAGCGCAGGCACTGCGGGGAGCGCCACGCGTTTTATGACCGCGCTGAGCTCCAGCTTCTGCTTCCGGAATAGCCGCCACGCCAGAACGAAGGCCGTGAGCATGCCCAGCACGAGGCCGTCATAAGGCCGCGAGCAAATCAAGACGCCGAGACCTGCCGCGAGCGTCGCCGCGTGGCCGTGCTGCTTTCGGAACACGATCCGCGCCAGCGCACCCAACACGAGCGCGCCGCCGATGGCCGGGACCGAGCCGCCCCAGTAAGAATTCATCCAGTAGCTCAGGATGCCGACGCGCAGGGCAGCCAGCAGCGCGCCCGCGAGCGCCAAACTGGGCGAGATCCAACCTTGGAGCATCCAGCAGATGGCCGCGCACATCAATGCGGTGCTCAACAGGACTCCAATCCAGGGTTCGCCGAAGAACTTTTCGCCGAACGCCAGAACCAGGCCCTGCATGGGCTGGTATTTCGACGCGTAGGTGGGCTGCTGCAGGATGTGAAACGTCTCGAAATGCTGCCAGAACGGATGCGGCGGGTTGCTCAGGCGGCCGTGCGCGAACGTGTCGCCGGCCAGCAGGTAGCTAAATTCGTCATGAACCGCGGGCATGGGCACATGCTGCCAGGGCAGTAGCGCGCCGCGCACCGCTACCACAAATACGAACACGGCCACACAGGCGAGCCATGGCCGGTCGGCCAGACGCTGGTAGTAGCCCGTCATGCTTCGGGCCGCCTCAGCTTCCGGGCGGAAAGGCTGGCCGCATGTAGCACCAACGTGAAGACGAAATTCGTGAAGCCGCAGATGATCAACAGCAGGCCCAGGATCGCCAGGTGGTTGCTCGCGCCGATCGTTCCCGAAAGCGTGAACCCCTCGGTGAGATATTCGCGTACCAGCGGGATCAGGCAAGCGATTCCCGCCGCCACGCCAACTCCGCTCGCCGCCACCGACCGGTTGTAGCGGAAGACGCGCAGCCAGCGTTCCCTCGCTTTGCCCGTGTAGTCGTGAAACAACTGCGAGAGACACCCCAGGTAGAAGCTCTGGAGGCCGGCGAAGCTGAGCGCCACGCCGACCAGCATCCAGTACAGCGAGAAAACGTACCGGCCAACCGAGAGAGGCCCCAAGCTCAGGGGCAATGTCAGGAGCAGACCGAGCGCCAGTAGTAGCAGGCCGGGCCGGAGAGCGAGCGACTCAGCACCGTGAACCAACATACTGCGCAGGTTGATCCAGCCGGCGATCCACGGTGAAAGCCAGCCGGCGCGCTTGTGATGGCTGACCCGGCCGTCGCGATCCCGCAGAAAGCGCACTGGCACTTCAGCCGTACGCAGCTCCATTTGCACCGACTTCAGCACCATTTCGGAAGCGTATTCCCATGATTCGGACTGGATGTCCATGGCCACCAGCGCGTCGCGGGTGATGCCGCGCATGCCGCAGTGGATGTCGGAAAAGGAGCTAGCGTAAAGGCGGTTCAAGATCCAAGTGGTCAGCGGCGTGCCAAAGTAGCGATGCAGCGCGGGCATGGCGCCGGCTTCGATGCTCCCGGCAAAGCGCGATCCCAAAATGAACTCCGAGCCGCGGCGGAATTTTTCCAGAAACGGCCGGATCTCGCGAAAATCGTAGGTGAGATCGGCGTCGCCCATCAGGACGTACTTGCCGCGGATGAACGGTATGGCGTCCAGGTAGGCCCGGCCCAAACCGCGCCGCGGAGTCTTCAGCACACGCGCGCCGGCGGCCAGAGCCTTCGCGGCTGTGGAATCGATAGAGCTGTCGACAATCAATACCTCGCCACAGACACCGGCGTTCTCCAGCCCTTCATGGCACCAGGCAACAAACTCGGAGATGGTGTGCTCTTCGTTGAGCGCGGGAATGACGATGGAGACCTCCGGCTCCGTGGTGTCGCGATCGGGAATGAGCAGGCAAACTTCACCTGACCCGGCGATCAGGGGCAACACACGTTCCGGGCTGGTAGCGAGATCGAGATCCGGCGCGGCGACCGTTGGTGGTTGGATACCGCCCACGATCTTAAATCGTCAAAGGAAATGTTAACTTTAGCGGCGGGCATTCCGTGAATCCGCCTCCGGCTGGCCTTCGATATAATCTGACTAAGGCGCCGGAGCGCCCATTTGGCCGTGACGAACACCGACACAATCCTGAATCTTGGATGGGCGGTGCTCTGCATTGGCGGGGTGATGTGGCACTGGTGGTGGTCGCGCCGCTATGCGCCCGGGCTGAGCCGCCGGATTCATTTCTATCGCACCGTGTCCGTCTTTTTGGCCGCGGTCTCATTGTTCCCCTGCATTTCGGCCAGTGACGACCGCATCCGGCTGCGCGATTTGGATGCGGCCAGCGCGAACGGCCAGGCAGTCATGTACGGCCATGACAGCAACTTTCAGCTGATCGCCCAGCTCCAGGACATTGAACACGGTCAAACGACCACGCCGTTCGTTTTCACTCCCGTCCTTTCCTCTGCTCCGCTGGTGCAGCAGGAGCAGCCGGTTCTGGTTCGCGCCTCGCACCGCGACACGCCCAGCCGCGCACCACCCGTTCGTTAAATCTCCTTTTCATCGTTCGTTAACAAGAGTGAGCGGCGCGTTGAGCGTCGCAATAGGAGCTTTGCATGGGAGTGAGATTGACGCCGCGGCTCGGTCTCTGGCTATTGGTAGCCGCTCAGACATTACACGCGCAAGAGACCTACACCTGGCAGGAATTGCGCGACAAATTTGTGGCTGCTAATCCGTCGCTCCAGGCGGCTCGGATCGGCATTGACGAATCGCGGGCGCAGGAGATCAGTGCCTATCTGCGCCCCAACCCGGACTTCACGCAGTCGACTGATGGCACCCAGCTGTTTCCCTATCGCGGGGTTTATCAGCCGTTCACCGGCACCCAGTTCGTATCCAGCATCAGTTACCTGCACGAACGCGATCGCAAGCGGGAGCTGCGTCAGGAAAGCGCCCAGAAGGCCACCGCGGTCACAGCGTCTCAATATGCCGACCAGCAACGAACATTGTTATTCGCTTTGCGTAGCGCCTTCGTCCAAGCTCTGCAGCAGAAAGCCATCCTGGATGTCGCGCGCGAAAGCCTGGCTTACTACAACCGGCTGGTGGACGTGTCCAGCGACCGGCTGAAGGCCGGCGACATTTCGCGCATCGAATTCAAACGTCTGGAGCTGCAGCGCGTGCAGTTTGAAACCGACGTCCAGACCGCGCTGGTGAATCTGCGCACCGCGAAAATCCAGCTCCTGACCCTGCTCAACGATCGAACCCCGGTGGAGCGGTTCGATGTCACCGGGTCGTTCGATTTCGCCGAGAAGGTGCCGGCGCTCGACGAATTGCGCAACACTGCGCTTCAAGCGCGCCCCGACTTGCGGGCGGCCATCGAAGCCGTGGACAAGGCCCAGACCGATCATTTATTGGCCATGGCTAACGGCTCAACGGATCCCACTTTCAGCGGGTGGTGGACGCACAACCCGTCGTTCAACAATCCCTACGACAACAACACGATCGGTGCGAGCGTCACCATTCCGCTGCGCATCTTCGACCGCAACCAGGGCGAGAAACTGCGCACCGAGCAGGACATCACCCGGACTCAAAGACAGCAGGACGCCGCCCGGGCGCAGGTTTTCAGCGACGTCGATTCGGCCTACGCTACGCTCGAAAGCAACCTAACTCTGCTGCGGCCCTACAAGGCCACATACCTGCAAGACGCCGTCGATGTGCGCGAGACCGTCTCGTTCGCCTACACGCGCGGCGGGGCGTCCTTGCTGGACTTCCTGCAGGCGCAACAGGACTATCGCAGCACCCAACTCAATTATTTGAACCTGGTGGGGTCCTTCCTCACCGCCGCGGCGCAAGTGAATCTAGCCGTCGGCCAGGAGGTGATCCCATGAAGCCGTTTCTGGTTCCGGCGTTCGCCGCGTTTTGTTCTCTTGCGGGCCTGGCTCTGACAGGGTGCGGCGACAAGGTGCAGGCCGATTACAAAGCCGAAGCGCCGCCTCCAGCTGTGGTCGAGCGTGAATCCGATGCCAACCTTTTCAAGGTGGATCATCCGGAACAATTTCCGCTGGCGACCGCCGCGAAGTATCACGCCGCACCGCAGTTGAATGTGACCGGCACGGTGAGCCCCGACGTTTCGCGCAATGTCGGGGTGGTCTCGCTCGCCTCCGGCCGCATTGTCGAAATTGACGCTCGCTTGGGCGACAAAGTCACCAAGGGGCAGCTTCTGCTGAAGGTGCTGAGCCAGGACATCGCGCAGGCTTTCTCGGACTACCGTCAAGCCGTGGCGGACGAAACGCTCACGAAAGCACAACTGGATCGCGCCAAAATCCTGTATGAGAAGGGGGCCATCGCGCAGAAAGATCTGGAGGTGGCACAGGACGCCGACGTCAAGGCAAAGGTGACGGTGGAAACCGCGGCCGAACACCTGAAAGTGCTGGGTGCCGACGTGGATCATCCCAGCTCGGTCGTCGAGATTCACGCGCCGGTGGGCGGCGTAGTTACTGACCAGCAGGTGACCATCGCTTCCGGCGTGAAAACACTGGACAACTCGCCCAACCTCTTCACCATCTCCGACCTTTCCCACGTCTGGATCGTGTGCGACGTTTACGAAAACGATCTGACGTTCGTGCACCTCGGCGAATATGCCGACATTCACCTGAACGCATACCCCAATCTGGTTCTTCACGGTCGCGTCAGCAATATCGGTCCCGTGCTGGACCCCAACCTGCGTACCGCCAAGGTCCGGCTGGAAGTGGAAAACCCCGGCACATTGCGGCTGGGCATGTTTGTCACGGCGACGTTCCACGGCATGACCGAGCAGCCGCACGCCAGTCTGCCGGCCACGGCAATCTTGCACTTGCATGACCGCGACTGGGTCTACACACCGGTTGGCAGAAACCAGTTCCGCCGGCTAGAGGTGGTGTCCGGCAAAATGCTGCCTGAAGGCCGGCAGGAAATATTGTCGGGCCTCGATCCCGGCCAGCAGGTGGCCGCCGACGCCCTGACGCTACAAGCGACCGTGGAGCAGTAATGATCGCGCGTGTTGTCAATTACGCTTTGAATAACCGCTTCCTGGTTCTGGCCATAGCGCTGTTGCTGCTGATCTGGGGCGCCATCTCGTTTCACAACCTGCCGGTGGAAGCCTACCCGGACGTCGCCAATAACTACGTCGACATCATCACCCAATGGCCGGGAATTTCGGCCGAACAGATCGAACAGCAGGTGAGCATCCCGCTGGAAATCGCCATGAACGGCATCCCCGACGTGACGCACCTGCGCTCGTTTTCGCTGTTCGGCCTGTCGGATGTGAAGCTGATCTTCGACGACGATTCCGACAACGCCTGGAACCGCGAGCGGGTGCTGGAGCGGCTGTCGCAGGTCACCTTGCCGCCGGGCGCCACGCCGCAAATGGGGACCGACTGGAGCCCGGTCGGCCAGATCTTTTTCTTCACGCTAAGAAGCACGAACCCCCGTTACGACGTGATGGATTTGAAGTCGCTTCAAGACTGGGTGGTGGAGAAGAACCTCAAGGCGGTGCCCAACGTGGTGGATGTGGCCAGCTTCGGCGGGCCGACGCGCGAATACCAGGTCCGCATCGATCCGGAGAAGCTGATCGACTACGGCCTCAACATCAGCCAGGTGGAGCAGCAACTGGCGGCCAATAACGCCAATGCGGGCGGAAGCTTCATCGAGGCCGGTCTGCAGCAGGTGAACGTGCGCGAGGTGGGCCTGGTGCGAAACGTTCCCGACATCGCCAACACGGTCTTAAAGACGATCAACGGGACCGCGCTGCGGGTGAAAGATATCGCGGTGGTGGCGCAGGGGCCGAAAATCCGGCTGGGCCAGTTTGGCCGCGCGATCCGGCGTGCCGACGGGACCATCGTCGACAACGACGATGTGGTGAGCGGGATCGTTTTGATGCGCAAGGGCGCCGACTCCGAATCCACGCTCGAGGGCGTTCACGACAAAGTCAAGGAGCTGAACGACACGATCCTGCCGCCCGGCGTCAAGGTGGTTCCGTTCATCGATCGCAGCGAACTAGTGGCCTTCACCACGCACACCGTGTTGCACAACCTGACGGAAGGCATCGTCCTGGTCGTCATCATTCTGTTTCTGTTCCTGGGCAACGCGCGCGCCGCATTGATTGTGGCCATCACGATTCCGTTCTCGCTGCTGTTTGCGGCCATTTGCCTCAGTGTGCGCCACATTCCCGCGAATCTGCTGTCGCTGGGCGCGCTGGACTTCGGCATGGTGGTGGAAGGCGCGGTCGTGATGGTGGAGAACATCGTGCGTCACCTGCATGCCTCGGGGGACGACCGCGTTGAGGCGACCGTCGCGGACCGGATTCGCTCCGCCGCGCACGAGGTGCAGCGCCCGGTTTTCTACGCCATCACGATTATCATCACCGCCTACATCCCCATCTTCACGCTGCAACGCGTGGAAGGCCGTCTGTTCAAGCCCATGGCGTGGACGGTAGCGTTTGCGCTGCTGGGCGCGTTAATGTTCTCCATCCTGGTTTCGCCCGTGCTCTCGGGATTCCTGTTCCGCCACGGCACGCGCGAATGGCGCAATCCGCTCATGACGCTAATGACGGCGGGCTACCGCAGGGCGGTGCCATGGTCCATTCGCCGGCCTTGGGCAATCGGCGTGATCGCCCTGCTGGCCCTGGGTGGCACCTATTATCTGGCCACCAGCGGCGTGATCGGATCAGAGTTTCTCCCGCATTTGGACGAAGGCGCGATGTGGGTGCGCGGGACTCTCGCGCCCAGCACCGGACAGACCGAAGGTGTGCGCGTGGCGAATGAGGCCCGCGTCATTCTGGCCTCCTTCCCGGAGACGACCGTAGTCACCAGCCAGGTAGGCCGTCCGGACGATGGCACCGACACCACCGGCTTCTTCAACACCGAATACTGCGTGGACTTGAAGCCCAAGGAGCAGTGGCGGCCCGTCTTTCACCAAAACAAGGACGAGCTCATCGCCGCCATGGACCGAGAACTGGAAAAAATCCCCGGCACGATCTGGAACTTTTCCCAACCCATCGCCGACAACATGGAGGAAGCGGTCAGCGGCGTCAAGGGCGAGTTGGCGACCAAGATCTACGGAGACGATTTGAAAACCCTGGAAGAAACCGCCGACCAGGTCGCGAAAGTGATGCGAACGGTGCCGGGCGTCGAAGATCTGGGCGTGCTGCGCGTTCTTGGCCAGCCGAATCTGAACGTTCAGGTGGATCGCCAGCAGGCCGCCCGCTATCAGATCAACGTCGCCGACATCCAGGATGCGATTCAGACCGCAGTAGGCGGCAACGCGTTGACGCAGGTCTTGCAAGGCGAGCAGCGCTATGACCTGGTGGCGCGCTATCAGGCGCCTTACCGCAGCACGAAGGAAGCCATCGAAAACATCCGCCTGCTGGCGCCGTCCGGCGAGCGGGTTTCGCTGGCGCAACTCTGCTCGATCAAGATGCAGGACGGCGGTTCGGAAATCTATCGCGAGGGAAATTCGCGGTACGTGGCCATCAAGTTCGACGTCCGGGGGCGCGATCTAGGCAGCACGGTCGAAGAGGCCATCGGCAAAGTAAACAGCCAGATCAAAATGCCGCAGGGCTACCGGATGAAGTGGGAGGGCGAATACGAGAGTGAGCAGCGCGCCGCCGCGCGCCTGGGCGTCATCGTGCCGCTGACGATTCTCGCGATTCTGGTGATCCTGTATACCATGTTCAAGTCGTTCAAATGGTCCCTGCTGATCATCGCGAACGTCATGATGACGCCGCTCGGAGGGATGCTGGCACTGCTGGCCACCCACACGCATTTCAGCGTGTCCTCGGGAATTGGATTCTTGGCGCTGTTCGGGGTGGCGGTGCAGAGCGGCGTGATCATGCTGGAGTGCATCAATCAGCTGCGGGCGCGCGGCCGCTCCATCCGGGACGCCGCGGTGGAAGGCGCGGTACTAAGGCTACGGCCAATTCTGGTCACCAGCCTGGTGGCGAGCTTGGGATTGCTGCCGGCGGCGCTCTCGCACGCCATTGGCTCGGACTCGCAGCGCCCCTTCGCAATCGTGATCGTGGGCGGGCTGTTTTCGGGCCTTCTGATCAGCGTGTTCCTGCTGCCGACGCTCTACGCCTGGATCGCGCGCGAGGGTGACATTCTTCCGGTCGAAGAAGCGCAATAACGCCTGACGCCGCTAGCGCAGATTGAACTTCTTCATCTTGTAGCGCAAGGTGTCGCGCGTGATGCGCAACAGCCGGGCCGCCTGGGTTTGATTGCCGCCGGTTTTCTCAAGAGCCTGCACCAGCAGCCTCCGCTCTTGCTCCACCAGCGACATGCCTTCCGCTCCCGACGAAGTCAGCGTGATGCCGGCGGCTGCAGACATGCTGGTGTCCTTCCCGCGCACCGCAATGGGCAGCGTCTGCGGCCGGATGCGCGACGTATCCTCCAGGATCATGGCGCGCTCGATAGCATTGCGCAGCTCGCGGACGTTACCGGGCCAGTCGTGAGTGAGCAGAAGGTTCTCGGCTTCCGGCGTCAAGCCTTCAATCTGCCGTTTGAACTTGGCATTATAATGCTCGATGAAAAAGCGCGTCAGCGGCAGGATGTCCTGCGGGCGCTCGCGCAGCGGCGGCACGGTCAGTTGAATCACGTTCAGCCGGTAATACAGGTCCTGCCGGAACGCCCCCTCCTTCACGGCCTCGCGCAGGTTTTTGTTCGTGGCCGCGATGATGCGCAGGTCCACGTGGATGTCCCGCAGCCCTCCCAGACGCCGGAAGCACTGTTCTTCGAGAACCCGCAGCAGTTTGGCCTGCAGCGAAAGCGGGATCTCGCCGATTTCGTCCAGAAACAGCGTGCCCTTGTCGGCCAGTTCGAACAGGCCGCGCTTTTGGCCGTGCGCGTCGGTGAAAGCGCCCTTCTCATAACCAAAGAGTTCGCTCTCCAGCAGAGTCTCCGGGATGGCCGCGCAATTGATGGCCAGGAAAGGCTCGGCCTGGCGCAGGCTTTGATAATGCAGCGTCTTGGCGATCAGATCCTTTCCGGTGCCGTTTTCGCCTTCAATCAGGATGGACGCCGCCTCGCTGACCGCGACGCGCCGCACGAAGTTCAGCACTTCGCACATGGCCTGGGATTCGGCGATGATCTGCCTGCGCGCCGGCTCGGCTTCCTCGGTGATGTCTTTGACGGTCGCCACCACGCCTTCCAGCCCGCCGTCGTCGTCGAACAGCTGCACCGTGCGGATCACTACCAGGCGCTCGCGGCCATTTTCATTGCGGAGGCTCACGGTGCCGCTGGGCACGCAAGCCGCCTCGCCCAGCCCTTGCAGCATCGCGCAGGTATTCTCGCAGCACTGGCAGCGAAATACCTCCTGGCAATGCTTGCCGACCAGCTCTGAGGCCGGCACGCCGAACAATCGCTCGGCCGATTGATTTACCCCCGCGATATGCAGGTTCTTGTCATAGATAAAGAGAGCGTCGGAGAGTTGGTCGAAGATTGCTTCCAGAATCTCCGGCCGTTGCCAGCGCGCGGACAGATGCAACATAGCGTTTCTCGGAGCTGTGCCCAGCATTAGGCTTCCTCGCTTCAACACCTTGGTGAGCAACTTTGGGACCTTTCTGGGGATCTTTGGGGGTTCTAGCCCAACCCAGCCCGACTGGGGAAACTACCAGCACGCCGGCGCGAATTTGCCAACCTGCTGATTCTACTTGCCCCTGTTGAACGGCTCGCGGATTGCACGGCACTGGATCGAGTACTAATTCAATGAAGACCGTTCAAATAGCTATCCGCGATCCCGACTACGCGCAGGCTTTACGCAACCTGCTGTTGCGCGACGGCAATCACCGGGTTTACGTGGTCGCAGAGGCAGACCTGAGATTGGACGGAGTCGTCGTGACCGACGCCGTCGGTACAGATCATCTCTCGATGCTGCAGAAAGCGCCGGAACGATTCGTCGTGCTCGCCCGCAAAGGCAGCGATCATCTTTCAACGATCTGGGACGCCGGCGCGCGGCACGTCGTATTCGAAGGCGATTCGCCCAACACCGCTCAACTCGCCGTAATCGCAGCCGAGCTGCGCCTTCCAGACTACGGCCTCAAAGGTGGAAAGAACAAGGTTCAGGAGAATCATCATATCTCTCCGCAGCCCACTCTTCCGGTGCTGGAAACACCGCGCCGGTCCGCCCGCTTCCGGTTTGGCAGTACGCGGGATTTTTATTTTTAGCGAATGCCCCACACAACCGCGCTGACATTGTCCATCGCCTGGGTCGTGCTCGCCGCGGCCGTCACGTGCATTGTTCTTTCGCGAAGAGGTTCTAAGGTTAGCGCCATCGGACCCGCCAGGGATTCGGGCACTGCTTTGGTGGTATTGGCCACAATTTATAGCTTGACCCTTATGTCAGGGTTCCTCTACGTCAGCATACTTCTAGTCTCCAGTCTCTAGGCGCCGCAAAGGCGCTTCCTGCGTGAACTTCCTCAATCCGGCCTGTTTGTAGCGTGTTTTCACCCGACGATTGCCTTTGACTGCTGGCATTGGCGCAGATGATTTTGGAAATAAGATTGCGTCCTGCTCCTGCGGATGCTGAAACGCTCACCGCTGGCTTATTTGGCAAGCAATCTTCTCAGCCTCATCGGAGTGGTCTTAGTCACCTCGGCCAGCATTCTCTGGCTGTTAGCCCTGCCTGCGTTCTGGCGGGGAGATGTGGGCGCCCCATATCTCGGGATTCTGATGTTCCTGGCGCTGCCAGCGGTATTTGTAGCGGGCTTGGTGCTGATTCCCGTCGGTATCCTGTTGCACACCCACAAGCGCCGCAAGGCCGGAGACCGGGGGCCTTTTCTTCCCCGGGGCGGCGAGTTGCGCCGCCTGGCGGCGTTCGTGGGACTGACGACGGTAGCCAATCTCGCAATTGGAAGCCAGTTCACCTACCGCGCGGTTACCTACATGGATACGGACGCGTTCTGCGGCAAGGCCTGCCACACGGTGATGCAGCCGGAGTTTACGGCCTACCGGCACTCGCCGCATGCGCGCGTGGCCTGCGTCGAGTGCCATATCGGGCCGGGCGAGTCTTACTTCGTCAGGTCGAAGCTGTCGGGCGTCGGCCAGGTTCTTGCGGTCGCGTTCCACACATATCCGCGCCCCATTCCCACGCCCGTTCAGAGCCTGCGGCCGGCCCGCGAGACGTGCGAACAATGCCACTGGCCGCAGCGGTTCACGGACGAAAAATTTTTGGTGCATACCGAATACGCCAACGACGAGCAGAACACGCCCTCGACCACCGTCGCCTTGATGAAGGTGGGCGGCCGGAATTTCCAGGGCACGGTGGGTATTCATGGCGCTCACGTGGATGAAAGAATCCGCGTGGAGTACATTGCGACCGATTCCAAGCGGCAGGTGATTCCGCAAGTCACCTATACCGATGCCAGCGGTAAAGTCACCGTGTACAAATCCACCGATGCGCCCGCCAAACCCGGAGATCTGGCGCGCGGCGAGGATCGTGTCATGGATTGCGTGGATTGTCATAACCGCCCCACGCACATTTTTCAGCTCCCCGAGCGGGCCGTGGACGACACAATCGCGCAAGGGGGCATCAGCCCGCAGCTCCCGTTCATCCGCAAGGAAGCCATCCAGGCGTTAAAACGCGATTACCCGGACCGGCGCACCGCGCGCCTCGGCATTGCCGCGGCTTTGGAAGATTACTACGACAAATCATACCCGCAGCTTCATCCGGCCACTTCCGCCGCCCTGAAAACGGCGATTCGTAACGTGCAAGAGATCTATGAACGGAACGTTTTTCCGGAAATGAAAATTACTTGGGGCACCTACCCGAACAATCTCGGCCACACTGATTCGGCGGGTTGTTTCCGGTGCCACGATGGCAATCATACGAGCGCCGATGGGCGCACGATTCCCAATGATTGCGCCACTTGCCACGACCTGTTGGCGGTGGGCGAGAAGAACCCGAAGATTTTGACTGAACTCGGCCTGAATCCCGCACCCCCGGTTCCCGCAGGAGGCGCAAGCACGAAGTAGGAGGTCCAATGAACTGGCGTCCTGCGGCATTGCTGCCGCTGGTATTCGCTCTCAACGTTCTCGCCGCCGGCCCGCCTAAAAGCGCCGTGTGTCTGTCCTGTCACGATGACAAAGGTGCGAGTCTCACGAGCAGCGTGCATGGCGCTTTCGCCTGCACGGACTGCCACACCACCATTAGCGCGTATCCGCATCCGGAGAAAGTCGTAAAAGTGGAGTGCGGCACCTGCCACCAGGATCCGGTGAGCGGCGTGCAGGCCAGCGTGCACGCCGGCGTAAGCGCGCAGCCCTGCGAAGGCTGTCATGGTGACGTACACACGATTCTACCGGCCAGCAACCCTAAATCCAGCGTGTATCCCACCAATCTGCCCCGCACCTGCGGCACGTGCCACGGCGACGGCAAGATCACCAAGCAGCACGGGCTGGCTCAGGTTTACACCCAGTACATGGACTCGATCCATGGCTTTGCGCTGACCAAGGACGGCTTGCTGGTGGCCGCCAGTTGCTCCAGCTGCCATGGTTCGCACAAGATCCTCAGCAAGAGCAATCCGGCCAGCCGGACCTACCGGACCAACATCGCCGAAACCTGTGGAACCTGTCACGCCGGACCCAAGCAGGACTACCTGGCGGGCATTCACGGCCAAAGCGCCTCCACCGGAAACAACCGGGCGCCGGTCTGTATCGATTGCCACACGGCGCATCAGATCGCCAACGTCAATACCGCGGCCTGGCAGATGAAAACCACCGCGACTTGCGGCAAGTGCCATCAGGAGAAGGTGCAGACCTATCGAGACACATTCCATGCGCAGGTCTCCGCTCTGGGCTATACCGAGACGGCGCGCTGCTGGGATTGCCATGGGTTCCACGACATCCGGCCGGCGACGGATCCCAAGTCCACCATCGCGAAGGCGAATCTGCAGGCTACCTGCGGAAAATGCCACTCGGGCGTCACGGCCAGCTTCGTCAAGTATCAGCCGCATGCCGACCGCCGCGACTGGCACGACTATCCGGCGCTCTATGCGTCCGGCGTTTTCATGAACATGTTGCTGGCGGGGGTGCTGGGATTCTTCGCGCTGCACATGGTTCTCTGGCTGAACCGGTCGCTGGCGGAGCGCCGAGGCAGAAAGTGAAGCAGGGGGAAGATCTGACAATGGAACAGGAAAAAACAATCACGACACCGGAAATCAACGCCTCCAGCGACGGCCGTGACGTCGGACAGGAAACGGAGGTGCGATACTACTCGCGCTTCTCGCTGGCACAGCGTTATCTGCACGGCTTCCTGTTGGCTACGTTTCTGGGCCTGGCGATGACCGGCTTGACGCTGCGGTTCAGCAGCGCCCAGTGGGCGAAGGACCTGGCTCACGTGGTGGGCGGCTTCGGAACCATCCTCTTCTTTCATTTGTTCAGCGCCGTGGTGCTCACCGGCGCGTTCCTGATTCACGTCGCCAATCTCGTCTACCGTATCATCTTCAAGCAGGAGTATGGCCTGGTGTGGGGGCCGACGTCGATGGTCCCCAATCTGAAAGACATCCAGGACTTCATCCAGCAAGTAAAGTGGTTCTTTTTCCGCGGCGAGAAACCCAACTTCGGCCGCTACGCCTATTGGGACAAGGTGGACTACTGGGCGGTCTTCTGGGGCATGGGAATCATCGGACTTTCCGGTTACGCCATGTGGTTCGCGCCGTTCTTTGCGCGCTTGATTCCCGGCTCCTGGTTGAACATCGCGCTGCTGATCCATGGTGAGGAAGCGATCCTCGCGGTTGGCTTCATCTTCTCTATTCACTTCTTCAATACGCACTTGCGGCCAGACAACTTCCCCATGGATCTGGTGATTTTCACCGGACGCCAAACCGAAGAGGAGCTGAAGCACCGGCATCCGGAAGAATACAAGGCGCTGGTGGCGTCGGGCCAACTGGAGAAGCTGCGCGTACCGCCTCCGCCGCTCTGGCTGCGCAATTTCGGCCGGGTGTTTGGCGGCGCGGCCGTTTTCATCGGTTTCGTATTTCTGGCTTTGATGATTGTGGCGTTTGTAAAGGAGTGACGGACGGCGCACGCGGATGAGCGGCCGCCCATAAAGGAGGCATGCCATGTTTCCCCCGAAGAAAATCCTGTTCCCGGTCGATTTCTCGGACCGCTGCGGGCAGGCAGCCCGCATGGTGGAGACGTTCGCGGGCCATTTCCAGGCCCAGCTGACACTACTCTACGTGTTGGAGCTTCCGGCTTATAACGACGTCATCATCGAAACCGCGGAAGCCACCGAGCAGCGCCTTAAGGAATATCTCACCGAGGAACTGGAACAGTTTGACGTCGAGCGTGTGATGCTGGAGGGCGATCCGGCCACGCAGATCGACGCCTACGCGCGCGCCCACAATGCCGACTTGATCATGCTGCCGACACATGGGTACGCGGCCTTCCGCCGGCTGATGCTGGGGTCCGTGACTTCCAACGTGCTCCGCGATGCATGCTGCCCTGTCTGGACCGGCGTGCACATGGAACAAGTGCCTAAACTGGAAGACATCCGTTTCCGGAAAGTGGTCTGCGCCGTCGATTTGGGCCCGCAAAGCGGCCCAACCCTGAGTTGGGCTAACGCCTTTGCGAGCGAATTCGGCGCGGATCTTCATATCGTGCACGCGATTCCGGAAGCCGGGGAAGCCTTTCCGGTGGCTGGTGAAGCGGTCCACGAGGCGAGTGCGGCTCTCAAGGCCCTCGAGACTGCCGTCGGTTCCTGCGCGGCCGTCTCCATAATCCCCCAGGAAACTGCCGCGGCCGTCTGCGGCTTCGCGGCCCGCGAACAGGCCGACTTGCTGGTCATCGGGCGAAGCGTCCACAGCGGCGTCATGGGACGGCTCCGGGCCGACGCGTACTCGATCATCCGGCAGTCTCCCTGCCCCGTTGTAAGCGTTTAGGAAATGGAAGTAACTAGAATCGAGAAAGAAAGCTATGACCGTTCCAAGTGAACTGACCACTGGAATCCAACGCAAGAAAGACATCTCCCGCCGCGATCTGGATGTCTTCTTTCAGCCCCGTTCGGTGGCTGCCATCGGCGCCACGGAACGCCAGGGCCATGTCGGCCGCTCCGTCTTATGGAATCTCATCAGCAGCCCTTTCGGCGGCACCGTCTATCCAGTGAACGCCAAGAAAAACAGCGTGTTGGGGATCAAGGCCTACCCCAACGTGGCCAGCCTGCCGGAACCTCCGGAATTGGCCGTCATCATGACGCCGGCCGAAACGGTGCCCGGCGTGGTGGAAGAGTGCGCTCGCGCCGGCGTCCGCGGCGCAGTGGTCATTTCTGCAGGATTCCGCGAATCTGGCCCGCGTGGCCTGGAACTCGAGCGCCAGGTGCTGGCCGCCGCCCGGCCCGCAAAAATGCGAATCATCGGCCCCAATTGCCTGGGCGTGATGTGCCCGGTGAGCGGTTTGAATGCCACCTTCGCTCAAACCGTGGCGCGGCCCGGCAACGTGGCCCTGGTCAGCCAGAGCGGCGCGCTCTGCACCGCCATTCTCGACTGGAGCCTGCGCGAGCAGATCGGCTTCAGCGCGTTCGTCTCCACCGGATCGATGCTGGACGTCGGCTGGGGCGCGCTGATCGATTACCTGGGTGATGACCCGCATACCCGCAGCATCGTCATCTACATGGAATCCATCGGCGACGCGCGTTCGTTTCTTTCGGCGGCGCGTGAAGTCGCGTTGAACAAGCCCATCATCATCATCAAGGCCGGCCGCACGGAGCAGGCCGCCAAAGCCGCCGCCTCCCATACCGGCTCGATGGCCGGCAGCGACGATGTGCTGGAAGCCGCGTTCCGCCGGGTGGGCGTGCTGCGCGTGAACAGCATCGCCGACATTTTCTACATGACCGAGGTGCTGGCCAACCAGCCGCGCCCGAAGGGACCGAAGCTCGCCATCGTCACCAACGCCGGCGGTCCCGGCGTCCTCGCCACCGACGCGCTGCTCATGCTGGGCGGCGAATTGGCCGACTTGGCGCCCAACACGGTCGCCGAATTGAACAAAGAACTGCCGCCCCACTGGAGCCACAACAACCCGGTCGACATCATCGGCGACGCCGGACCCGAGCGCTTCGAGAAAGCCGTCGAGGTGGTCTCGAAAGATCCCAATGCCGATGGCCTGCTGGTGATCATGACGCCGCAGGGCATGACCAACCCGGCGCTCATTGCCGAGAAGCTCACGCGCTTCGCCAAATTGGGCGGCAAGCCGATCCTCACCAGTTGGATGGGGGGCGCCGAAGCCGCGCAGGGCGAGACCGTGCTGAATCGCGCCGGCATCCCCACGTTTCCCTTCCCCGACACCGCGGTGCGCGCATTCCACTATATGTGGAAGTACAGTTACAACCTGCGGGCTCTGTATGAAACTCCCGCCATCACCAGCACCGACGGCATGGACCTCCACGCTGCCGAGGCCATCGTCAACGCGGCGCGGGAATCGGATCGCGCCATCCTCACCGAGTATGAGTCCAAGCAGCTGCTGAAGGCCTATGGCATTCCGGTGGTCGAAACCCGCCTGGCGCTGACTGAGGACGAAGCCATTGCCGCGGCGAACGCCATCGGTTACCCGGTGGTGCTGAAGCTGCACTCTTTCACGATCACGCACAAGACCGACGTCGGCGGAGTCCAGCTGAACCTTGCGAGCGAGACCGCCGTCCGCGATGCGTTTCGCGCGATTCAAACTTCGGTCAGCGAAAAGGCCGGGCCGCAGCACTTTGCCGGCGTCAGCGTGCAGCCGATGATCATCGCGGAAGGCTACGAGCTGATCCTGGGATCGAGCATCGACGCGCAATTCGGCCCCGTGCTGTTATTCGGCGCCGGCGGCCAGCTCGTCGAGGTCTTCCAAGACCGGACGCTCGCCCTTCCGCCGCTCAATACAACGCTCGCGCGGCGCTTCATCGAGCCCACCAAGATTTTCCGTGCGCTCAAGGGTGTCCGCGGCCGCAAGCCGGTGAACCTCGCCCAACTCGAGGAACTGCTCGTGCTTTTCAGCCGCCTGGTCACCGAGCAGCGCTGGATCAAGGAGATCGACATCAACCCGCTCCTGGCATCGCCCGAACGTCTGATCGCGCTGGACGCCCGGGTGGTCGTGTACGGCAAGGAGGTTACCGAGCGCGATCTGCCCCGGCTGTGCATCCGGCCTTACCCGGCCCGCTACGACCACCGCATCACGCTGGCCGACGGTTCCGGCGTTCGCATCCGCCCCATTCGTCCTGAAGACGAACCACTGCTGGTGGCCTTCCATCACACGCTGTCCGAGCGTAGCGTCTACATGCGCTACTTCCACTGGATGAAGCTGGAGCAACGCACCGAACATGAGCGGCTCACCCGCATGTGCTTCATCGACTACGACCGTCAGATGGCCTTCGTGGCCGAGCGCCGCGATCCGGACACGGGCGAGTGCCACATCATCGCCGTGGGCCGCCTGGTGAAGTCGCACACCGCCGACGAAGCCGAACTCGCGGTCATCGTCAGCGATCACTTCCAGCGCCAGGGCATCGGAAGCGAGATCGTCGGGCAACTCGTGGACTTCGCGCGCGCCGAAAAACTGGAGCGCATTACGGCCACCATGCTGCTCGAAAACCGGCCCATGCAGAAGGTCTTCGAAAAGGCCGGATTCCGCGTGCGCCAGGGCCGCGACGACGAATCCGTGGACGCCGAGCTGATTCTGTAGCCGCTACGCCTCCACTTTACCTGCCAGGCGCCGGTACACGAACACCGAGTATCCCGCCGCCAGCAGCATCCCGGGAATGAACCAAGCCAGGCCGATGTAAAGTCCGTAGGACGCGGCAGCGGCGTTGGTCACCGTCAGGCCGGCATCCGCCGAGACGTTGGAGGGTAGCACGTAAGGAAACACGCCGAAAGCCGCGCTGGTGAGCATGCCGATCAAATACAGGCACGACGCCAGGAACGCGCCGAGGTCCTTGCGCTGCGAGTGGAACACGCGCACTCCGATCAATCCGGCCACCGCCAGCAGTGGGAACACGAAGCCCCAGGGGTATTGAGAGAACTCCGCCCACAAATGCGGCTGCAGCCGGAAGCTCGCCTCGGTGATGAGCGCGGTCAGCGCCAGCACAGCCCACCAAGTCTTCGCACCGGCCGCCCGCGACCGCTGCTGCAAGTTTCCTGCGGTTTTCAAAGCGACCCAATAGCTACCGTGCATGGTCAGTGCCGCCAGGCTGGCTGCGCCGATTAGCAGCGTGTACCAGTCCACAATGCCGGCGTCCTTACCGGGCACGAAGTTGGTCCACAGCGGCAGGAAGAAGTATCCGTTGGCATCCAGCGGCACGCCGCGAACGACGTTGCCGAGGGCCGCGCCATACAGTAGCGCGAGCAGTGCGCTGGATCCTCCGAAAACCAGATCCCAAAACGGCTTCCAGATCGCGCTGTCGATGTGGCTGCGCAGCTCGATGGAAACGCCGCGCAGAACCAGCAGCCACAGTACGATCATCAGAGCCAGATAGAAGCCGCTGAACGCCGCCGAATAGAGCGCCGGGAAGGCGAAGTAGAGCGTGCCACCGCCGGCCAGCAGCCAGACCTCGTTGCCGTCCCACACCGGACCGATCGAGTGGAGCACCTGCTGCCGCTCGTCCTGCGTGCGCGCGACAAACAGATGAATGATGCCGGCCCCCAAATCGAAGCCGTCCAGCACCACGTAGCCGGCGATCATGATCGCCACCAGGCAGAACCAAACGATCTGGATCATTGGGCGCCTCCCGATATGGGGCCGTGCTCGATCTCGCGCTGCACCAGGAACAAGAACAGAATGCCCAGCACTAGATATAACCCCAGGAATCCGATTAGCGTGAACAATCCGTTGGCGGCGGAGACGCGCGGTGAAACGCCGTCGGCGGTCCGCATGATGCCGTAGATCAGCCATGGCTGGCGCCCCAGTTCGGCGGTCATCCATCCGGCGGTCGTGGCGATATAAGGAAAGGGCAAGGCCAGCAGCAAAGCCCACAACACCGGTTTCGTCTCGCCCAAACGCCCGCGCCACAGAAACCAGGCCGACAGCAACATCAGCGCGATGAGAATCGTTCCGATTCCCACCATGATGTGATAGCTGTAATAGAGCAGCGGAATGTTGTCCGGCCACAGGTCCCGCGCGAAGTCTTTCAGCCCCTTGATTTCGGCACCCCACCTCCGGTAGGTAAGGAAGCTCAACACGTTCGGGACCAGCAGCGGGTTGTCCAACTGCAGGCGCCCGGTATCGGGCTGGCCGAGAATCGCGATGGGCGCGCCCTGTTGAGTCTCGAACAGTCCCTCCATGGCAGCCAGCGTCACCGGCTGATCCTCAGCGATCACCCTCCCCTGGCCGTCTCCGGTTGGAAAGATCATGGCCAGCGTTGCGATCGTGCCGGCAATCACACCCGTCCGCAAGAAAATCGCGGCATGGGTGCGGAATTTTCCAGAAAGTTGATAGTAGGCGCCGATGGAGGCCATCACCACGCTGCCGGTCACCACGGCGCCGATCATGTTGTGGAGGTACTGCCACAAGATCCACGGGTTGAGCAACAATCCCCAGAAGCTCGCCAGCAGAATATCTCCGCCCGGCGCGATCTTGTAGCCAGCCGGATGCTGCATCCAGGCATCTGTGGCGATGATGAGGTAGCCCGACATCCAGGAGCCCAGGAAGACCAGGAACGCGGTCCACCAGTGCTGCTTGGGAGTCAGCCGCTTTTCGCCGTAAAGGAAGAGCCCGAGGAAACTCGACTCCAGGAAGAACGAGAAGACGCCTTCCATGGCGAGCGTTTGGCCGATGACGCCGCCAGCATTCTTTGAAAATTGCGCCCAATTGGTGCCGAACTGGAATTCCATGGGGATGCCGGTGACCACTCCCATGACAAAGTTGATGGCAAAGATTCTCGCCCAGAATCGGGCGGACTCCTCATAGCTCGCGTTGCCAGTCCGCAACGCCGCCGTTTTCAGGATGACGATCAGGAGCGACAGCCCCATCGTGAGCTGAGGAAACAGGTAGTGGAAGGTCACGGTGAACGCGAAGTGCAGGCGATCAACCGCCAAGGCTGAGTCCATAGGGATTCTCCTCAAAAGGATTCGTTCCGCGCCGAACTCGAACACTTCCAGTTTCTCGCGTCAGGGTCCCGGCTGGGTGGGGCATTTTGCTCAACCATTCGTTTGAAACGCAATGGAAACAAAGATCTACAAGCAATTCCGGCGTTGGATGCTGGGGTGCTCTTCGAACACCGGAGGACATCCTAACTTTATGGAAGTTACTGTTCGACACGCCGGTGGTAAGAGATTCGAGATGCGAGCCCGTCATCATCATGTCTTCTCCGACGAACCTTTCGACGATGACGGTACCGATACGGCGATGACCCCGCCTGAGCTGTTTCTGAGTGCACTGGGAGCTTGCGCTGCGTACTACGCCGAGGAATACGTGCGCGCTCGTGCCCTGCCCGATGAGGACCTGGAGATCAGGATCGCGTCGGAGAAAGGCGGCCGACCCGCGCGGATCACCGGTCTGCGGATCGATGTCATCGCGCCTGGCCTGAACCAGCGCCATCGGGACGGAATCCTGCGAGCTGTGGATGCCTGCCTGTTGAAGAACACGCTGATTGACCCTCCGCACATCGAAGTCCGGGTGGTCTCCTCGGCGGGTCAGGCGATGGCAATGGAACCCGAAATCGTTCTCGCGCATTAAGAGCGTTCTGAATTCTAGTTACGCCGCCTGACGGACAAACCAATCTGACAGGCGGCGTTCTCTTTTAGTCCACTGGTCTAACGGTAGAAGCGCAGGCTGCTCGTAATCTGATTGCTGCGGAAGCTATCCAGCGCATAGAAGACATCCGACATCGAATACCAACGCCACTCCGTGATCCACTGTATGTGTTTGTGTAACGGCACCGTGAGCCGCGCGAGCGGCTGATAGTATTGCGTGGGACGGCTGCCCGAACCCAGGAACAGCGAACCGCCCACCGCCACCCACCGGAACGAAGCCAGCGAGGTGAGCAAATGATCGTTCTCGCGGTAGATGGAAGGTGCGGGTTGCAAGCTCTGCGGAATCAGATAAAGGATGTCCGAGCGGATGGCGACACGCGAGTAGTCCACCAGCACGCTGCCCCATTTGCCGGAGTTGGGGATCCAGTTGACCGAAGCCGATTCCACCTTGCTGGAAAAATCCAGTTGCACGTTGGGGTCGGGATTGCTGTTGTTGAGCAGGCTGACGTCGGCCGCAAAGTGCCACGCCGGGGAAAGATCGTACTGCGCACGGACGTGCGCCTTCTCATATTGCTGCAGGCTGGTGCGGAAGAACGCCTGCGTGGAGCTGGAGCCTTCGGCGTCGCCGTTGATGCGAAGCTTCTGGCCCACGCGGTAGCTGACGCCCGCGATTCCGACCTGCCGGTGCAGATTGGCCGTCTCGCTCGGTACACCTGTCAGGATTGGGGCCGTCACATCGGAGTTGCCCCAAACAAAGCGATAGCCGCCGCGCAGCGTGAGGTAGGAGGTCAGGTCGTAATAGACGTCCGCTTCCTCCTGGTTGTAGCGCAGCACGATGCGCTCGTTGGCCAGCTGCTGGTCGGTGAGCGGCATTCCCGCCAGCAGATTCTGCACCAGCAGCGCGTTGCTGGCGCCATGAAAGCGATCCGACATCCAGGATTCGACGATCCGCAGCCGCCGCCACGGCCGCAATTCCACCGACAGATTGCCAGTCAAGTGCGGCATGTTGGCATCGCCGGTCAGAAGATCCTGACCGGTACTGTAGAACTGCAGGGTGCGCTGCAGGAAGAAGTTGCCCGTGGAATTCTCGGTGTAGTTCACATCGGTACGCGGCCGCGCGTACACAAAATCGCCCGTGACGCTGATCCACGGCAGCGGATTCGCGGCGATCAAAGCTTTGGAATAAACCGAATCACCGCGCACGCGATAAAGCTCGTCCATCGAATCCAGGGGCATGGTCTGGCCGAAAAGAAGGCCCGTAAAGTTCCCGGGATTGGCGCCAAGGCTGGATGCGCCCTGATCGTCCTTGAACGTCGTGCCGCCCTGCTCCAGCGTGACGTGATACTTGCCCATTTCCATGCGCACGCCCGCGCGGTAGTTGCTGGTCTGGTCCGAATACAGGCTGGCTACCGGGTACTCGTTGTACTGGCTCTCCTGATTGAAATCGGTGACGCCCCGCCCGTACTGCGTGTTGCGCGAGAAGCCGATATAGGGCGTGATCCACTTGTGCGGGAGCAAATCCAGTTGGATGTCGGTGGAACGGATCGCGGTATCGAACGAGTTCTGATCGAGCAGCGAGCCCTGATTGAACTGCGGATTGGCGAAAGATGGAATGAAGTCGAAGTAAGCGATGTTGCGATAATTCGCCGTCAGGTTATACCAGTCGTGCTTTTCGACGTCCACGCGCAGGGTGGTGTACGGATCACCCCAGTTGCTGGTGTGGACGTCGGCCCGGTCGAACAGCCAGTGGTGCGGATCGAGAATTGTAAAGTCGGAATTCAGAATCCGGAAGCCGTCAGTCAGATTCACCACGCTGCGATAGGCGTTGTCCGTTCCGCCGGGCGTCGGCACCCAGCGGTAGCCCAGTTCGATGCTGCCGGTTAGCCAGTTGTCTCCGGACGGTTGGCTTTCAGCGGCCGGAGCCGCGGCCGGCGCGGCCTGCGTTGACTGAGCAGAAGCCGACTGTGCCGGAGCCGAAGAGGACGCATTCTGGTCGGCGGGCTTGGCGGCGTCCTGGGCCGCCAAGGGAACGACAAGTAGGATGCAAGCCAGAAGTCTCATCGCAGAAACGTCCGATCCACATAGGATCCATGCACCTTCACGTGGCAGATGGTGCAGTTCTGAAAGCGGGTGCTGCGCATGTCATGGAATGCCGGAGGCACGCCGCCGATCACCGTGTTCGCGGCAAACGGCAGATTGGAGTGGCATTCCAGGCAGAGCAAGCGCACTTCGTGCCGGATCAGCATCCTGGGATTCGCGGAGCCATGCGGCTCATGGCAGGCCGTGCAGCCCTCCAGCCGTACCGGCGCATGTTCATAAATGAACGGCCCGCGCTTGTCGCTGTGGCAGTTCAAGCAGCCGGGCTCGTTGCCAAAGGAAGCCGTCATCGTGTCCGGGCGAATGCTCGCGTGCGGATTGTGGCAGTCCACACAGGACATCGCGTTCTCCGTCACCCGGTGTTTGTAGGGTTTGTTGAAAGAAGCCCACTGCGAAAGATGGCAGGTGGAGCACTGGGCGTTGATTTCCGAGTTGGCGTGCAGCACCAGCTTGGCGCCGCCCTGACCGTGAATGTTGTGGCACGTGGTGCAGCCCACCTGATCCTTGGCGTGCCCGGTGGCGATGCGGCCGCCCGGAGTTCGTTCGTTCAGATGGCAAGTGAGGCAGGTGCGGTCCACTTCGGTCGAAGTTTCCTTGTCGGGGTTCTTGATGTCTGCGGCGGATGCCGATTCAACATGCTTGCCGCCGGGACCGTGGCAGGATTCGCACGCGCGCCCCGTCCATCCGCGCCGCGCCCCCGTATCGACGGCGGAATGCGGGGTCTTCTTCAGGTTGTTGTAGATTTCCTCGTGGCAGACCTTGCAGGCTTCCGAGCCGACGTAGGCCGGTGCGTCGGCCGCGGGCGCCGGTATCGCAGCCCACGGGAAGAACCCGCAGACTACGATACCAGCGATGCCGCGTACTGCATGGAGGAGGCTATTGCGCATGCTCCTGGTCAACCGAGAACTGCGCACCAGCCGCATGGCAAACGCTGCAGCTCTCGCCGAGCGACGAGTCGGTGTTGGCAAGGAAGTGGGCGGATTCCGCTTTGGATACGTGGCATCCGCTGCAGGCCGAAGATGCAGGCTGAATGGGATTGACCCAGCCTTGTGGATCGGTGACCTGATTGAGTCCGATGGGTAGCTTCTGCTCGCTGCCGTTGGCATGGCACATGGAACAGTTTTGCAGGTCCTTCGTGCTGCCGGTGGCATTCATCGCCGGGAAGCCCACATCCGAGAAGTCATTGTGGCTTCCGTTGTGGCCGACCACGATGTATGGCTTGCCCCCGTCAGCCGTCACGTTCACGCCGTCATGGATGCGGTGGACCAGCAGGTTGAAATTGATGCCCTGCGGAGGCGCCGCCTTATCTGCGGCGACCGTTGCCGCAGCGCGGGTGGTGGCGTCGGTGTTCGACGGATTGTGGCACATCACGCAATACTCAATCTGATTGCGCAGCGTGCCATGCAGCGACAGCGCGATGTGACAGCTGTTGCAGTTGCTCAACTGCACCACTGTTCGGCGCGGCGCCACATTGGAGCCGTCCACGGAGAAGTAGACCACCGGGTTCTTGGCGGCGTACTGGATGCTGAGCTGGGAGGTTGTGCCCGTCAGCACCGTCGTTGAGATGCGTGCCTCACCTCCGATTGCATAGGTTCCAGTAGCGTTCGCTGGAATGGCATGGGTGAACGTGTAGGTACAATTGCCATTGGCGTCGCACGGCGCCTTTGCGGCGCTTTCCGTGACGTAGCCCGGGGTGCTGGCGGTATCGCTACCAAAACTGGTGTAGCCGTAATCGGTGGTCGGACCAGCCATGGTGAGGCTCAGGGATCCCAGGCTGGACAGGGTGACATTGTTGCCGCTATCATCCTTAACCGTGAAATTGACCGTCGGCGTTTGTCCGGCCGCCGTGTTGGTCACGCTGGCGATGGCGAAGTTGAGACCAGCCAACAGCGTGTTCGGGTTCTGAGGATACGTAGCCTGGGTATCCGTGGGAACCACGTGCGCGCCCATGATGGAGGCGTCGAACGGTAACTCGCCCTGGGGAACATGGCAGTTCATGCATTGCTTGTCATCCGGTTGGAATCCGCCCGCATGATTGGCGCCCGTGGCGAAGTTGACGTCATCGTGGCAGGAGCCACAAGCAAGCCTGGTCGGCTCCAACATGAACGCTTTGGCCTGCGCCGCACCGGTGGTTTGGCTGTGGCAAACTTCGCAGCGGCGGACATCGGCGGGATCCACGATGTCGGAAAAGTCCGAGATCCTGCCCATGTAGCCCGCGATTTGATAGGGAACACCGGGCGTTGTGGAGGTGCCGACGACGCTGGGCAGCTGGGATCCATCATGGATCTTATGAATCATCACCTTGAAGTCCAGCGTGTTCCCAGTGACTGGATCCTGGTTTTGGGGCTGATGGCACAGTACGCACTGCTCCACTCCGAAGGCGTGCCCGCCGTGGAAGGCTAACTGATCGTGGCAAGCGTTGCAGCTCTCCGTCTTGATGACGTCGCGCGTGACGGTGACCGCTGCACCGTTGGGCACGAAGCTGTACGTGGCGCTGCCGTAATTAGTGCCCAGATTGAACTGAGTCAGGTCGCGGCTTCCCACCAGTCCAACTGTTGTTGTTGCGCCAGCGTCAAATCCCGCCGGGGCCGTGGCTTTGTACACGTATTGGTATTGGCCGTTGCCCAGCGAAGTGAGCGTGCCGCCTCCCTCTTCGAATGTTGGACGGGTTATGGCGCCCAGCTTCGGCCCCGTCGCCGGAGCCGTCGTGTAGGCCACATATTGCTCCTGGCCCTTGGGTATGTAAGAAGCGAAATAAGTCATCGCGACCGCGCCCGGTGTGTTTACGCCGGTTGCATCCAGAGGCAGGCCCTGGGGGTCAGTAAGGGTGTAAGTGACCGTGATGGCTCCACCACTGCTGATGCTGGCCGAGTTGACGGTAATCTTCAGGCCCGGCCGGACAAAGGCAACCAAATTGGGGTCTGCATAGTAAGCCTTGTCGCGTGGAGAGTACGGCGACTTGGACGAACCAACGAGAGCAACCGACCCAGCCGCCAGCAGCAGGACGAAAAGGACTCGCGAAAGTTTAAAGCTCGAAGAGGATGCTTGCATGTGATCTCCCATCGAGCGCCCAAGACCCCGCCGGGACCGGCGGAATGCCATCCGCAGCATCTCGGGTTGTCCAATTAGACGAGACTGAGCCAAAACTCAATTTGAGCGCTCCGTTACCGGCCCGATTCGGTGCAGGCCGTATTCCCTGGGTACAGCCCATTTCTTTTCAATCTCTTAGCAGAGATTTCCCAAATGGTTCTTGGGGCAAGAGAAGCTTTTTTGGGTGAAATTCCCCAAACCTCTCCCACAAACAACTGAGCGCCCGCAAGATGGCCCGATTCAGCCAAATCGGCGATTGGACGCTCGACAACGTCGAGCGGTAACAGGTCATCGGCATGATCCTGTGCCTGACTCTTCACTGTGTGGCATTGGCAACAGTTCGATTCCAGCGAGATCGAAATGATCTAAGCCGGATCATCTCCATGGCTCTGGCCAGCGCCGTGCAGCCAAGACTCTGTGCCGCAAACGCGTTTTCAAACGCGGGAAGCTTATGCCGCGGTTGCCGCGGCGCTCTCCATCATACTGCATCTGGCGCTGCGGTATGGCTTAGGCGCTTCGCCCACAGTGAGCGAATTCCCGCTGCTCCTTGCCACCGCCGGCTGCGGCGTGCCGCTGCTCTTCCAACTCAGCAAACGGCTTCTGGCGGGCGAATTCGGCACCGATCTGCTGGCGGGAGCTTCAATCGTCACCGCGATCCTGCTGCGCGAGTACCTGGTTGCAGCCATCGTCGTGTTGATGCTTTCCGGGGGGACCGCGCTCGAACAGTACGCGGCACGGCGTGCTTCTTCGGTGCTGAACGCGCTGGCCCAGCGCATGCCGAGCATCGCTCATCGGATTGCCGGCTCAAGTTTCAGCGACGTTGCTCTGGATGACGTCGCGTTGGGCGACCGTCTGCTGGTGATGCCGCACGAAGTCTGCCCGGTGGATGGGACCGTGCTCGAAGGCCAGGGGTCGATGGATGAATCCTACCTGACCGGCGAGCCGTTTCTGATCTCAAAAACGGCCGGCGCGCCGGTATTGTCGGGAGCCATCAACGGCGAGAGCGCGGTCACCATTTGCGTCGAGAAGCTGCCCGAGGATTCGCGCTACGCCAGGATCATGCGAGTGATGCAGGCCACCGAGCAGGGCCGTCCGCGCCTGCGCCGCATCGCGGACCGTCTGGGTGCCTGGTACACTCCGCTGGCGCTGGCGATCGCGGCCGCGGCTGGCCTGGCCGGGCACGATCCAAACCGGTTCCTGGCCGTGATGGTCATCGCCACGCCGTGTCCACTGCTCATCGCGATTCCGGTGGCCATCATTGGCGCCATCTCGGTAGCGGCTCGCGGCGGCATCATCATCAAGAACGCCTCGGTATTGGAACAAGTGGATCGCTGCCACACGCTCATCTTCGACAAGACCGGTACGCTGACCTATGGAAGGCCCACGCTGACCGGAATTGTGGCTGCGCCCGGTATCGAGTCCAAGGAGGTCCTGCGGCTGGCCGCCAGCGTGGAACAGTTCTCCAAACACCCGCTGGCGGGCGCAGTCCTGCGCGCCGCCGAGAAGGAGCATTTGGCGCTTGCACCCGTGCGCCGCATCAGCGAAAAGCCGGGCGAGGGATTGCGCGGCGTCGCTGGCGAGCACGATGTCGAAATCACCGGCCGGGGGAAGCTCGCGGCTCTGGGCCGTCCGGTGCCTGCATGTCTACTGCCCGCCGGCGCGGGCCTGGAGTGCCTGGTGTTCGTGGATGGCGCCTACGCCGCGACGTTGCAATTCCGGGACGAGCCCCGGCAGGAAAGCGGCGCCTTTGTATCGCATCTCAAGCCCAAGCATGCGGCGCAGAAGGTGATGCTGGTGTCGGGCGACCGTGAATCTGAAGTCCGGTATCTGGCCGATGTCGTGGGGATTACCGAAGTCCACGCCGGCAAAACGCCGGAGGAGAAGGTGGCCATCGTGAAACAGGAGACCAGCCTGGGCCGGACACTGTACGTAGGTGACGGCATCAACGATGCACCTGCGATGCTGGCGGCAACGGCGGGAGTCGCCTTCGGCCACGCCAGCGACATTACCGCCGAAGCGGCCGACGCGGTGCTTCTGGAACCTTCGCTGGCCAAGATCGATGAGTTGATGCACCTCAGCCGGCGGATGCGCCGCATCGCGCTGGAGAGCGCGGCGGGCGGCATGGCTCTCAGCTTGGCGGGCATGATCGCCGCTGCTTTCGGTCATTTGACGCCTGTAGTGGGCGCGGTGGCCCAGGAGTTCATCGATTTGGCCGCAGTGTTGAACGCGCTGCGCGCGGCGATTCCGCCCGCCGAGAAAACCGATTTCTGAGCTGTCTAGGCCACGGCGCGGCGCTCGGGCGGGTAAGCCGGGAAGAGCGCGTCCTGCACTGGAATCCTGGCGTGAAAATCGGCGAGTTCATCGGGAAAGTGCTCGATCAGCGGGGCTGGCGCCAAGTGTCGTTCGTCACCAAGCATCTGGGCAAGCTGGAGCGCATTGACCACCGCGTTGCCGCCGACGTCATTGTTGCAAAAGACGAACGTCGTGGCGGCGTGTTCCCGGATCTCGCCGATGCGCGGCTTCCACTCCGCGAGCTCCTGGCGCGAGTAGAGATAATCGTGCGCGGCGAGCGCCCCGTTTGCGCGGCCGAACTCGCGCTGCCAGTCCCGCGGATTGCGTCCGTGCAGCCGGACGTAGCCGATGGGCGACGTCAGCACCGCCGAAGGTGGCATGGCTTTGGTGTAGGCGGCTTGATCGATATTGGCGAATCCGATGTGGTAGTCGATGAGCGTGCCCAGCGCCTCTTCGGCGAGCCAGCTTCCGTGCCGCATCTCGGCCACCAGCGGAAACTCGTGAAACGCGCGCCGCAACGCGATCAGGAACTCGCGATTCTCCGTGGTGTAGCGGAAGGTCCAGGGAAACTGAATCAACACGCAGCCCAGCTTGTGGGCGCGGAACAAAGGCCACAGCCCTTCTTTGAATCGCGCGATTTCGGCCGGCGCGAGCGACCGTTCGTGAGTGAATCGCCGCGCCAGTTTGACAGTGAACTGGAATTTTTCATTCGCCGCCACTTTCTTAAGCCACAGTGCGGTGAGCTCCGGTTGCAGCGGCTGGTAGAAACTGGTGTTGATCTCAACAGCGTCGAAGTAGCGCGCGAGTTCTTCGAGCGGATGAAAGTGGCGCGGCTTCAGGCGTGGGTAGACGATGCCGTTCCAGTGCGGGTAGGACCAGCCGGAAGGACCGCAATGCAGTGTCTGGGGGAGGGACATAGAGGCGCTCCTTATTCTCCTTTTATTCGCCACCAGTATACGCGAATGAAAGGCGAAGATCAAGCACCCATTCCGTACGCTGGATGACCGAAGGTCGGTGAAAAATTCTCGCCACGCCCGTAACCTCAGCGTGGTGAAGAGCGTTATTTAGTCAAATCCCCGTTACGACGGCGGACGCTTCACCCTATCACCCCAAGAGCGTCCGCCTTTTCTATTTAGTCCACGTTTTCGAACAGCGGCGTGCTGAGGTACCGTTCACCCGAATCGGGCAGCACCGCGACGATGGTTTTCCCCTTCATTTCAGGTTCCTTGGCGACGCGAACCGCCGCGGCCGCAGCGGCTCCGCAGGAAATGCCGGAGAGAATTCCTTCTTCACGGGCGAGCCGGCGCGCCATCTCCATGGACTCTTCATTCGTAACCTGGACTACACGATCGACTACTGAGAGATCCAGCGTCCCCGGAATGAACCCGGCGCCGATGCCCTGAATCTTGTGCGGGCCTGGCTGCAGCGGCAGCCCCTGGAGCGCTTGGGTGATGACCGGGCTTGTGACCGGCTCGACGGCAACGGCCACAATTTTCTTCTTCTGCACGTTCTTGATGTAGCGCGCGACGCCGGTGATGGTGCCGCCGGTGCCGACGCCGCTGATCAATACGTCGATGGCGCCCTGGCTGTCCTCCCAGATCTCGGGTCCCGTGGTTTGAAAATGAATCTCCGGGTTGGCGGGATTCTGGAACTGCTGGAGCAGGACGTAGCGCTCCGGGTCGGAGGCAACCACCTCCTCGGCTTTGGCGATGGCGGCCTTCATGCCCGCCGCGCCTTCGGTCAGGATCAGGTTGGCGCCAAAGGCCCGCAAGACCCGGCGGCGCTCGATCGACATGGTGTCGGGCATGACCAGCGTAATGGGATAGCCGCGCGCCGCGGCCACGAAAGCGAGCGCGATGCCGGTGTTCCCGCTGGTTGGCTCGATGAGTTCCTTGCCGGCGCGCAACACACCGCGCTTCTCGGCATCCCAGATCATAGCGGCGCCGATACGGTCCTTCACCGAGTAGGCCGGATTCCTGCCTTCGACCTTGACGAGAACGGTAGCGCCCGCGCCATCGGTGACGCGATTGAGCTTCACCAGTGGCGTTCGTCCGATGCTTTGTGAATTGTCCTGATAGAACATTTTAGATCTCCCAGTTCGGCACATACTTGGATTGCTTGTCGCGCCAGTTGCGGACCAGCTCGGCAAAGGTGGTCTTATCAATGACGTTGGAGACCGCTTCGTCGACGCGCTTCCATGTTTCCACGAAGGGATCGTAAGAGCTCTGCTTGCGGACTGGACGGCTGCTGCGCGAGCCCTCCAGATAGCGCGTCACTTGACCGACGGTAATCGCCTCGGGGGGACGTGCAAGCAGGTAGCCGCCTTCGGCGCCGCGCCGCGACTCCACGAAGCCTCCTTGTTTGAGGCTCGCGAGAATCAGCTCCAGGAACTTTTGCGGGATCTTCTGCCGCCGCGCAATATCCGCGATCCGGATCGGCTCGCCCATTTTTTGCAGGGAGAGGTCGAAGATCGCGTGCAAGGCGTATTCGCCCTTGACGGAAATGTTCATGGGCGTGGCAGTGAATGTCCCAAATCCAACTAGAGATTGTACACAACCCGGCGGTAAGTGGCGGTGTGGGTGGGCAGGTGGGCTGCCGTCTACTGGAGAGCGTTCACGGAAATGCTGAATTGGGACATATCTTCGCGGCTCCGCCGCTCGGCTAGCTGCTGCGCTTGCTGATGCAACTGCTTGGAGAGCGACTTTCTGCCGGCCCGCAAAGTGGCTTTTGCGTAGTCCAGCAGCAGGCTGATGGTGGCCGGGTGTTCGGGAGCCAGGGCCTTCTGCCGAAGGGCCAGGGATTGTTCGAAATAAGGAAGCGAGGCCTCCGCAGCGCCGCGGCCGGCGACGATGTTGCCGAGATTTTGCAGGATGGTTGCACGGAGAGGAGCATCGACGGGCGGGTTGGAGTCCGCCAAGGCCAGCGCGCGCTGCTCGGTCTGCTCCGCTTCTTCATTGCGGTTCTGCTGGTGATACATGTGGCCGAGATTGGCCAGCGTACCCGCTAAATCGCGGGCGGCGCGGGGACCCAGGTTCTCGAGAATGCCTACCGCCTTCTTGAACATAGGGCCGGCTTGCGCATAGTCCTTTTGCGATTCCAAAACTTGCGCCAAATTGTTCAGGGCAATCGCGAACTCGATGCTGCCCGGACCGTGCAAATCTTCGCAGGCGCTCAACGTCCTCCGCAACAAGTCTTCGGCCTTGCGGTATTCATGAAAGTCGGTCTGGATCACCGCCAGATTGTTGAGGATCAGAGGCAACTTGGGGTCATCTGGATGCGATTCTTCCAGCTTCACGGCATCCGCCAGCAGATTGCGAGCCTCCCAATACCGGCCTTCGGTCCAATAGATTTGTGCCAGATCGTTCATCGAGTGCGCAATCTCCGGACTCGCCGGCGGCGAGCTTTTGCGGCGCAACTCCAAAGCACGGCGATACATCTGTTCGGCATCCGGAAAGCGATCGAGCGCCTGGTACAGCACCGCCAGGTTGTAGCTGACTTTTGCCTGCGTGAGGTTATCAATCGACTTGACTGCCAGCGCAGCCCGGTAGCTGCGCTCCGCATCCTCGTTTTTTCCGATGTTCGCAAAACGCGTCCCATCGTTATTGAGGCGCGTGGCTTCGTCTTGCGGCGATTCAGCAGCAGCAAGGCCGATCATTACGATGGCCAACCCAATCGCTTGTCCTGGCGCCATGGCTTCACACCTCGCGGCATTTCCCAGCCGGCAGCATCCGAGTCTCACCCGGAGGGCGTCTGGCAAGACACTGTCAGCGTTGCAGCTCGAAAACGAACTGGAAGCTTTGGGAGGGAATTGCGGGAACCAACCTTGCCCGCAAGGGCCTACAATCAACTTCGGACAAGCTCAGAGCACGCCTATTACCATCGCAGAAATCCTGAACGAACCTGGCTCGCGGATTGACATTCCATCCAATCTCGAATACGCTCAGGCCCATGCGTGCTCGGAGTTTGTGCCGATTCCTGATTGCGCCGTGGCCCGGCCTCTCCGAGTTCCAAAATGGTCTGCCGCTGCCTGATCGGAGCGTTCCAAATTGGGCGGAATTGCCCGCTGCATCGAATTTTGCCGAGGCCGAAGGTCAACGCGCAGAAAGTCGCGCTGGAGAATCTGGGCGCATTCGGACCCGACCGCGCCATCGTGGTGCACCGGGAAGGCAGCGGAGAAGCGGAATTGCATGAAACCGAAGCAGACGTCATGGTGATCACGTCCGGATCCGGCACTTTGGTGATCGGAGGCACGATGCCGGGAGCAAAGAACACCGCGCCTGGCGAGCAGCGCGCGCCCGCGGTTGTCGGCGGCAACAAGCAGAAGATGGGGCCGGGCGATGTGCTGCACATTCCGCCGAAGATTCCACATCAGGTGATGCTGGCGCCGGGGACGCAAGTCACGTACTTCGTGCTGAAAGTGAAGGAGTGAGAGGCATCCGTGCGCGGGCAAAAAGAATACGAAGGAGATCACGGCTTATTACCGTAAAGCCCTATGCCCCTGGACTTGCTCGCCTTCTCGTGATCGCTCTCGGGTGTTCGTCCTTCGCGCACGCTGAAGCGCCGCGACCAGCCAGTGTCTGCAACCTCCTGGGAGACATGCCTCGATGGGATGGCACCCTCATCAGAGTCACTGGATACGTAGAGGTCGCGCCAGAAGGCGGCCCCTGGTTATCCGGTAGTGAATGCCAAACGAAGATCGTGATCAAGGCAGTCGCGTTCCCAAATCTGATTCAAATAGGGGACCCTGAAAACACCTTCATGAACATCCATCACGTGGACTTCACCATGGAAGAGCGCTCTCGCGAGGATTTCGTTGGGGCGCTAAGCATGTTAGATCCAAAGAAAGAACGGCTTCGAGTGACCATTGTCGGGCTCTTTGAGACACGAACGCCCTTGAGCGACCTCGTCACGGTCAACGCGGTCCACCCGAAGGGGTTGCGGCACGGCTTCGGTGATCAAAACGTTGCACCTGCTCAGATTCTGGTCAACACAATTGCGGACATTCGTTTTGAGACGATCAAAGAATCCAAACCCAACCAGTAGGAGCCGCGTCATCTGGAACTCAGATGCGAAATTGCCGCCTTACCCCACGACCGATTCGGCGACCTGACCAGGAAACTAAAACTCAAGCAGAAGATGGGGCCAGGCGATGTGCTGCACGTTCCGCCGAAGATTCCACACCAGGTGATGCTGGCGCCGGGGACGCAAATCACGTATTTCGTGCTGAAGGTGAAGGAGTAGGCTACTCTTTCCAGAAGATCTCGGCGTCGGAACGGCGGACATAGTTAGCGTCGATCACGGCGGGGTCAGCGGCGCGGCCGGCTGAAAATTCCATCCAGGCGATGCGTCCGATGGCAACGGCCAGTTCGCGCGGGGCGATCACGACGGGAAGCTCGGTAGTGATGGGGATGGCCGATACCAACTCGGAGCCTTCCACAGGCAGCCGCTTCAGCCAGTCTTCGAATTTCAACACCGCTTCTGGGATCACCACTTCCAAGCGGCTGTCGTACAGTGCGGCGTAGACTTCGCCGCGGCGCGCGTCGATCACCGGGGACCGCAACTGCGCCGATCCGAAGGATGCCAACGCGCGAAGATTCGACACCGCAACCACGCGCTTGCCGGCCGCTTCGGCCAGCCCTTTCACTGCGCTCAAGCCCACCCGCACTCCCGTGAACGATCCCGGGCCGGACGCCGCCGCCAGGCAATCCAGATCGCGGACGGCGACGGCGTGCCGCCCGAGCAGGGCCGCAATGTGCTGGAACAGAACGTGACCGAATCCGTCGGGCGAGTAGAGCGGCACTTCCTCGATGGTCTCTTCGCACGCAGTGAGCGCGATGCTGCCAGACTCGGACGTCGTGTCAATGGAAAGGATCACTTTTCGAGCTGGTAGACGTGGTCGACGGAGTAGGCCTTGCCCAGGGCGTTCAACGCAGTGAGGTGCACCGTGAGCACGGCGGGAAAAGTGGCCGCGACCACCGCGGGCACCGTGAAATTCCCTGTCGATCCGGTGCCCAGAACGCGAAAGCCGCGGCCGTCGGCGGGCGCCTCGGCGGTCCACAGATACATCATCGAGCGCGTGGCGCGCGTCTCCCGTGTCAGCTTCACCGCAAACCGCACGGGCTTACCGGCCTGTAGATCCCGCGCATCGGGTTCGCTGATCACGAACGGTATTTTTGGGGGGTTGGTCTCGATCTCCTGCACTGGAACTGGCTGAGAGTCGAACTTGTAAGATTTGAGCATCGATTCCATGTGGCCCTCTCGCGCAACGTGCAGCACCCAGGGATGGCTGGAGTCCGGCGCCTGGCCGGCGTAATGCTCGCCACTATATTTCTTCTCGTCCACCGATTCGCCGGTGGCCGGATTCAGCCAGCGGACGTCATAGCCGTGCTTTTCCACCGTCACTTCAATCGGCGGGCCGGGATGCTCCAGATAAGCCACATATTCGACGTCGTCGAGCGCCACTCCGCGCGCGCCGTCGACATCGAAGTACGGCTCCAGCTCCCAATGTCGCGTGCCAGCCATGAACTCGAACCAGTAGCGCGCGACCGTCAGGTTGGGTCCGCGGAACTCCGGATATTCGCCGTCCATCGTGGTGTTCCACAGGTGCGCGGCGTCCGTAACGCCGACGAAAGGAACGGTGTAGAACTGGTGCTCCACGGAGCCGACTGCGTCGTCCTGCGAGCCTTCGATGATGAAATTCATCCAGCCGTCGGCCAGCAGCGGGGACGAGGTGACTTTGGCGTTCGTAGATCGCGGATGGCCGTAAGGATCCAGCTTCTTCAGATCCAGCCCCAGCTCCTTCAGCAGGGCGCGCGCATTGCCCCAATCTTCAAACTCAGCGAGACCTTGCCACGTGATGTTGAGCGGAGCATAGCGCGCCACCAGGTAGCGAATGAAGCGCTCGCGCGATTGCCACTCCGGGAACAGCGAGGTAATAACGTCCGGGTTCGCCGCGAGCATCAGATCCGCGGTGATACCGCGCTTGTGAATCTCCAGCACGCGGCGGTCGAGCTCGTCGAAATAAGCGGGATTGGGGTGGTCCATGCCCAGGCAGACGCGGCTGGCGTCGGACACGCCGCCCAGAATCGAGCCGCGAAAGTGCGTGAACTTGTTTTGCGCGGCTTCGTTGAGTTGCTGCTCGAATTCCTGCGGGCTTTCAAACGTGAAGCGGTCCGCGATGTAACCCATCCACAAATGCGGCTGCTTGTTGTCGGTGGCCCAATGATGCACGTTGGCAACGTTGACGTAACCCGGCGAATCGGAGGCGGCGGCGTTGAACATGCCCTGCTGGCCGTCGATGCTCTTCAAGTTGCTCGTGATTTTGTAAATCCACTGGCCCGCTTCGGTGGGCGCGAACCGAATGATCATTTTATGCCCGCCGTCCCAGAAGGCCGGCATCAGGTAGGTGCGGAAGGTAGGCGAGCGGAATTCCGCGTGGAGTTCGACACTCACGTACGGATTGGGATGCGCGGCGGCATCGGCGGCCGACAGCTCAAAGACGATCTCGCAGGGAGAGTAAGCCGGCGTACCCTCGCACGCGGTTTGCGCCGCGGAAGGCGCTCCCAGGCCAAAGATGATGACAACCCCTGCAACAATACCGTACTGCATGCCTGAACCCATGATAATGAAGTGAGCATCCCAATCTTAGGGGGCGGCCGTGGAGGCAAGGCATCGCGTAGTCATCCTGGGGGGCGGATTTGGCGGGTTGTATGCGGCTAAGGCGCTGAAGAACGCGCCTGTGCAACTGACGCTGCTGGACCGGCGCAACTTTCATCTTTTCCAACCGCTGCTGTATCAGGTTGCGACGGGGTCTCTTTCGCCGGGAGAAATCGCTTCGCCGCTGCGATCGATTCTGCACCGGCAGCGGAATACGCAGGTGCTGCTGGGTGAAGCAAAGGACCTCGACGCGGCTGAGCGCCGTCTGATCCTGGATTCGGGCGAGATTGAGTATGACACTCTAATCGTCGCCACCGGGTCCACCGACTCGTATTTCGGGCACGAGAATTGGTCGCGATATGCGCCGGGCCTGAAGTCCATCGAGCACGCAACCGAAATCCGCGCCAAAATTCTTTACGCGTTCGAGGCGGCCGAAAAGGAGCACGATCCCGAGGAGCGGCGGGAATGGCTGACGTTCGTGCTGGTGGGCGCGGGGACGACCGGCGTGGAATTGGCCGGCGCGTTAGGCGAGATCGCGCACGATACCTTACGGCACGATTTCCGCTCCATTCGTCCCGAAGAGGCGCAGATCATCCTGCTGGAAGGCTCGCCGCGCGTTCTGCCGACGTATCCGGCGGATCTATCGGAGAAGGCGCGAGCTTCGCTCATCCGCCTGGGCGTGGAGCCTCGGACTAACGTCTTCGTCACGGGGATCGATGACGGCGGTGCAACCGTGAAAACGCAGCAAGGCGAAGAGCGGATCGCGGCCCGCACCGTGATCTGGTCCGCCGGCGTGCGGCCGTCGCCGTTTGCCGAAGTTCTAGAGCGGAGAGCCGGCGCGAAGCTGGACCGGCGCGGGCACGTGATCGTCAGCAGCGACTGCAGCATCGCCGGCCATCCGGAGATTTTCGTCATCGGCGATCTTGCGCACTTCGAGGAGAAGGGCAAAACGTTGCCCGGCGTGGCGCAAGTGGCCATGCAGCAGGGCGGATACGTGGCAAAGCTGATCCAGCGGAGACTTGAGGGCAAGCCGATGACGGCGTTCCATTACTTCGACAAGGGCAGTCTGGCGGTGATCGGACGCGCGGCTGCCGTCGCCGAGATCGGCCCGGTGCACATGTCCGGCCTGCTGGCGTGGCTCACGTGGCTATTTGTCCACTTGATGTACCTGGTAGAGTTTTCCAACCGGATTCTGGTGTTTGTTCACTGGGGATTCCTGTATTTCACCTTCAGCCGGGGCGCGCGCTTGATCACGGGCACGGCGACGGCGCGATCTTCTAGTGCTTCCCGATGAAGTCCAGTACGGTGCGATTGAACTGGTCAGGCAACTCCCACCAGACGGAGTGGCCGGCGTCGGGAATCACCGTAAATTGCGCGCCCTTTATGTGATCCGCGATCCGGCGCATGAGTGCCGGCGGCGCATAGAGATCGGCATCGCCCGCAATCACCAGTGTGGGAATCTTGATTGCTTCGAGCGTCGCTAGCGTGACCTGGTTCTTGCTTGCCTGAGCCGGGCCTCGCACGGCTTCCGGCGCGCGGTTGGTTCTCTCAAATCCGGACCAGCGGGCAAGACCTTCAGGATTCGCAAAGCGGTAGGAAGGAGAAAGTTCCAGAAAGCTCCGGGGCAACTTGTCAAAGCCCTCCGGCCTCATCCTGCGAGTGGCATCGACGTAGTCTTTGTCTTGGATGCCGCCTGTGGAACAGAGTAGTGTGAAGCTGCGAAGGCGCTCCGGATAGGATAGGGCGAAATCGATGGCAACGAATCCGCCGGCTGCCGTGCCCACCAGGTGGAATCTTCCAATTTTCAGGCGATCTGACAGCGCCAACAAATCGTCGGCGGCAGTGGAAGCCGGACCATTCGCATCGGCTACGGTTCGGCCGAAGCCACGGCGGTCGTAGGCGATAAAACGGTAGCCGGCGCGCGTAAAGGCCGGGATCTGGTGTTCCCAGACCTCGGCGCTGCCCGTAAAGGCATGCAGGAAAACGACCGGCGCGCCGCCTCCCCCGGAGTCCTTGTAAAAAATCTTAGCTCCTGGAACGTCAACAAATCCTTCTTGAAGCGCCGGCGGCTGTGCTTGCGCAAAAGCCAGACAAGGGGTCAGTACCGCGATTGCAGCAAGGCATTCTGGCACAGGAGCTTTTGCCATTTGATCATTGTAAGCGCGAAGTGCATCGGTGGCCGCCGGGCCGGTTGGGCGAGGAATCAAGAACTCCACAAAAATGGCGGATTCTTTCGCAAGCGCCCGCTAAGTACGTTGAAGAAGTCCGGACTGCTATGGGCGGCACACCAGGTCTCCGGTCCGTTTTGGCCGTTTTTGCGGCATCCGTCGCGATGCTGTGTCTATCTTGCGGCAAGCGGGAGTACCCAGCGGCCTCCCCGTCACCACCGATCGTGGCAAGCGCTCCCCCGGAGGAGCGCCCTGCTCCACCCCCACCGGCTTCTCGACCGACTGAGACCGGCCAGAAGCGCTTTCCGACTAAGGCAGCGCCGCCCCCTCCGGCTCCTCCACCGCCACCGGCACAGGCAACCGGCGGGGAGACTGCCCCCGTGCGGCCGCAGGAGCCAGCGGAGGCGCCACAGAGTCCGGTGTCTGGTGTACCTGGCGGCGTACCAGGCTCTCTGCTGCCCCACTTCCCCAAGCGGCCGGGCCAGGCGGAGCAGGCTAAGTCCACGAATCGATCTCCGGCATCCGAGCCGGTTCCCGCGGCCGCCGCATCGGCGGAGGATACCGCGGACCAGGCGCTGGACCGTCTGACGGCCGGCCGGATAACCTACGATCCGCCGCGCAACATGAAAGTGGGCGTAGCCACTTCCATCCAGGTCCGAATCATCGGCCTCGCGTCGACGACTCAAGAAGCGCTACAGCAGGCGGAGCAAAAGCTAAAGGCCGGCTTGGAGCGTCCCGCACTTGCCAGTCAGCCCTTGCGTGTAAGCACCACCATGAAGGTTGTGCTTTCCGGGAAACCGGATGAGTTTCGGGTCGAGCACGACGGAAGCGACAGCCCGGACGAGCAGCTGGTAGGCACGCGCGAGTCCACCGAGTGGCGTTGGAACGTTACGCCGCTCAAGGCGGGTACGCGGAAGCTGCATTTATCGGCCGTGGCGATCGTGAAGCTCGATGGCGCGGAGAAAGAAAAGCAATTTGCCGTCTACGATACGGACATCGACGTCCACGTGAACCTTATTCAGTTCACTACGGACCACTGGAAGGAAATCAGCAGCGCGGCTTCGGCGACGGGCGTGGGAGGGTGGCTGGCCGCCTGGTGGAAGAAGCGCCGCAAGCAGCCGGAAGCGGCGCGAGCCGCAAAAGCCGGCTAAATTCGGGTGGCCGGCTCCCTCCGCTATACTGGGTCCGTTGGCCACAGAATTCGTCCCCGACCAACAGCAAGCGGAGAAGAACGCGCCTCAGGCCTCGGCCCGTAAGATACGCGTGTGGCCGCGGGTGCTTTGCATCGTGTTGTTCTTCGCCGGCCTGGAAGGCGCGCTGTTCCACACGGGACTCTATTCGTCGATCATCGAACCGGACTCCACCACGGGCCAGTTGGAGATCCAGCTACGCAACGAGATCAAGCGGCCTAAGCTCAACCGCAACCAGGTGCTGGCCGTGGGTCATTCGCGCATGGCGCTGCTGCCGCGCATCGCCAACGAGATGCAGCCGCCGACGGGTTATACGTTCGGGACCATCGGGCTGGGCGGAACTTCTCCGCGCGACTGGTATTACTCGCTGCGCGCCGTCGATCCCACTGCCCACAATTACGCCGCCATTGTGATCCCCGCCGAGGATTACAACGAGCCCGATCTCTACGACGATCAAGCCGAACGCGAGGTTGACCTGCACTACCTGATCGCGCGCCTCGGCGTTCGCGATTTGTTCGACTTTCCCTGGACCTACAAGAGTCCCAAGCTGCGCTGGGAAGCTTTTCGAGGGCTGTTGTTCAAGGGCTTCACCTACAAGCGGGATTTCGAGGAATTCCTGGATCATCCTCGCGAGCGGATCAAGAAGGCTCGCTACTACGATCGCGAATCTTTTGGCTGGTATTACGGCTACGGGGGCGTAGAGCAAAACCTGAAGGGGATCGAAATCGATTGGCAGAAGAAGACGATCCATTATCCGGACGGCCTGACGCAGGAGCAGAAAGACAGCATGCATCGCGAACTTTTTCCGGATCCGATCCCGCAGGATGGCCGCACCACGGCGTATTTGCGCTATTGGTACGGACGGATCGCGGATTATTACCGGGGCACCGGCACCACGCTGGTCTTTATGCGCGTGCCGCGCGCTCCGATTTCGCCGCCGGACACAGCGTTGAATCCCCACAGCGCGGTGCGCGAAATGGCCTCACAACCGGGCGTCGTCGTGCTGGACGAGCACCTGTTCGACCAGATTGAACATCCGCAATACTTCTGGGACGGGTGGCATCTGAACCGCGAGGGCATGGACCTGTTTTCCGAGATCCTGGCGAAGGCAGTTCGCCAAGCGCTTGGCCCGCCGCGCGCCTGATCCGCGATGCTGTTCAATACTCCCCAATTCTTCGTCTTCCTGGCCGTTGTGCTCGTGCTGTTCTATACCGCGCCGCGCTCGTGGAGAAAGTACATCCTGCTGGCCGCCAGCTACTTCTTCTACATGAGCTGGATTCCAAAATTCATCCTGCTGCTGCTGACGCTGACGGTGATCGACTATACGGCTGCGCGCTGGATCGCAAGTACCAGCCGGCCGGGCGCCCGCAAGGCCGCGCTGATCGTCAGCCTGGGCGCGAATCTTGGCCTGCTCGGCTTTTTCAAGTACTACAATTTCTTCGCCAGCAATATCGCCGAGTTGCTGCACCGGCCCGCCAACGTTTTTGCGTTGAGCATCATCCTTCCGCTGGGCATCAGCTTCCATACGTTCCAGAGCATGTCTTACGTTGTGGATGTGTATCGCCGGGAGCAGGAACCGATCAAAAATCCGATCGATTACGCGCTGTTCATCGCCTTCTTTCCGCAGTTGGTGGCCGGACCGATCGTGCGGGCGCGGGAGTTTTTCGGCGATCTGTACCATTGGCACCAGCCGCCAGCCGAAGACGTTCTGCGCGGCCTGTTCCTGGTTCTACTCGGGCTGGCCAAGAAAGTGGTGATGGCCGACCAGTTCGCGCAGATTGCCAACGGCTATTTCCAGAATGTCGGGCAACATCCCGGGATGGTGCCCGCCTGGAGCGGCGTAATCGCGTTCGGCATTCAAATCTATTTTGACTTCTCGGGCTACACGGACATGGCCATCGGCATGGCCAAGTTGCTGGGCTTCCATTTCCCGGTGAATTTCCGGCGGCCGTACCTGGCTTCGAGCATCACGGACTTCTGGCATCGCTGGCACATCTCGCTGTCGCGCTGGCTGCGCGATTATCTCTACATTCCGCTGGGCGGCAATCGTCACGGCAAACTGCAGACCTATCGCAATCTCATGCTGACCATGCTGCTGGGCGGCTTATGGCACGGGGCAAGTTGGAATTTCGTCGTTTGGGGCGGCTACCACGGCGCGCTACTGAGCGTCGAGCGGATGTTCCGGAGCAAGAACGCCGAACCCGCCAGCGAACGCTGGACCTGGCTGTATCCGCTGCAGGCCGTCGGAACGTTTGGCTTGGTGATGATCGGATGGGTATTTTTCCGCGCCACCACATTTCACGACAGTCTTTACGTCCTCCAGCAGATGTTCCTGGCGCCGCATGGCGGCCTGCTGATCCCGCGCTGGGAGCGGGGCTTGGCCATGATCACATTGGTGCTGGCGGTGCTGGAAGAGAAAAAGGAATGGTTCGAAGAGATCGCCATCGGCCCCGCGTGGGCCTACGGCGCAGCCTGCGCCGTTCTGCTGCTGTCTGTCGAGTTGCTGGGATTTACGGAAGCGGCAGTGCCCTTCGTTTATTTCCAGTTCTAGCGGCGGGCCTTAGGGCTTGTGCAATTCGTCGATCTGAAACGCGCGTTTTCCTTCCGCCGCCACAATACGGCCGCGGTATTTCAGCATGCCGTTGACGCTCAGGTCCAGCAAGTGGCGCACCGGGTAATCGAATGTGATCACGTCGCCCTCTTTCAGCTCCATCAGTTCGTCGACTCGTAAGGTAGGACCCGTTAGCCGGCTGTCCATCAGCACTCGCGCATTCCGGACCAGGTGTAGAATCCGGTTTTGCTCCGCTTCAGTGGACTCGGTCCGCCGCGCCGACCACTGCTGGTCGAGCTTGTGGCGCAGCATCTTGACGACGATCGAGGGAATGCCGATGTTCATCATTCCCGCGTTGTCGCCGATCTTGACTTCCATGGCTACCGCCACCACGGCTTCATTCGGCGCCAGAATGCGCAGCAGCTGCGGCTCGGCCTCGTGCGATTCGATGGTGAAGTCCATGGGCGTCACCGTGCGCCAGGCGCTTTTCAAATCGTTCAGCGTGATGCGAAACAGCCCGTCCAATACGCTTTGCTCAATTTCGGTGATTTCACGGTTGATCTTGGTCAGCGACTTGGCGGTGCCGCCGAGCAGCATCTCCAGCACTGGAAATACCAGCGCCGGGTTCATTTCCAGCACGGCGTTGCCCTCGTAGGGCGTCATCGCCAGAGAGACCAGACAGGAAGGCGACGGCAGGCATTGCAGAAATTCCATGAACGAGATCTGCTCCACCGAAACCAGGTTGACGGCTACATAGGCGCGCAAATAGGCCGACAGGCTGGAAGCGAGACTGCGGGCGAAGGTCTCGTGCAGCTGATGAATGGCCCGTAGCTGATCTTTCGCGATTCGGTCCGGACGGCGGAAATCGTAGGGTTCAGCTCGTTTAGCGGGATCGTCGGCTTCCGGAGTTTCGCGCAGATTCCGGAAGACATCGTCGATCTCCTCCTGCGAGAGTACGCGGTTTACCATCTCGGATTTCCAAGCATCCAACCTTCCATCGGCCGGCTTCGCCTTTTCTTTATCCGCTGGCCTCGCAAACTCCAGTTGTTCCAGTTGTTAAAATCGAAGTCAGTGCCGCGCTTTCACGTGCATAACTTCGGGTGCCGGGCATCGCAAGCCGACGGCGCGGCAATCGAGGCCGCACTCAGCGGACAAGGCTGGCAGCCCGCCGCTACCTCCAGCCAAGCCGGGCTAGTCGTGCTAAACACTTGTACCGTCACGGCCTTCGCCGACGAAGATGTGCGCAAAGCGGTGCATCGAGTGCATCGCGAGAACCCGGATGCGCGCATTCTGATCACTGGCTGCTACGCGCAGCGTGCCCCTGAGGAGTTGGCAGTATTACCAGGGGTTTATTGGGTGGTAGGGAATTCGCATAAAATGCAAATTCCCGAAATCGTCGCCGAACCTGCCGCGCCGTATCACGGGCAGGTTCACGTCGGCGATATCTTCGCTGCGCGCGAATTTCTTTCAGCGCCTGTGGAAGACGCCGCCGGAGAACGCACGCGGCCGAATTTGAAGATCCAGGATGGCTGCAACAACCGCTGCTCGTTTTGCATTATTCCGTTTGTGCGCGGCCGCAGCCGCAGCGCGCCGGCGGATCAGGTGGTGGATCAGGTTCGCGGTCTGGCCGCCCGCTACCGCGAAGTAGTGCTGAGCGGGATTAACTTAGGGCGCTGGGGGCGCGAGATGGGCGGCACGCTGCGGCTGGCCGGCCTGGTCCGGCAATTGCTCGCCGAGACCGCGATCGAACGGCTGCGGTTGAGTTCCGTCGAGCCGATGGACTGGAGCGACGATCTGTTGGAGTTGATGGCCACATCCGCGCGGATCGCCAAGCACGTGCACGCGCCGCTGCAGTCCGGTTCGGATCGCGTGCTACGGCGCATGCATCGCAAATACCGGCCGCGCCATTATGCTGATCGTATCGGGAGGGCGCGGGCGGCCATGCCGGACGCTGCCATCGGCGCGGACGTCATGACTGGCTTCCCTGGCGAATCGGATGAGGAATTCGAAGAGAGCCGCGCGTTCATCGAGAGCCTGCCGTTCACCTATCTGCACGTCTTCACTTACTCGGAGCGGCCCGGAACGCCGGCGGCGGAAAACCCCGATCAGGTTCCCATGGACGTGCGCAAGGAGCGCAACCGCGTCCTACGCGAGCTGGCGGCGCGGAAGAACGCAGAGTTCCGCCGGACGATGATCGGCCGTACGCTTTCGGTGGTGACGCTATCGGAAGGCGCGCTGTCGGACAATTTCCTCAGGGTGGAACTGGCGCACCCGCGGCCGGCCAATCAGCTCGTGGACGTCCAGATTGGCTCGCTCACACCTGTTGGCCTGCGCGAGCAGGGCGCCCTCACCGTGCTTTAGTTACGCCCGAGTTACTCGAGCGGCACCTTCGTCAACACTGCCGGCGGAGTTTCCGCCGAAGGATCCTGCACATATTGAAGGCTGATGGCCTGTGTCACAAGCTTCTGAAAAGTGTCAAAGTCGACGTCGAAGCTGCCACCGGGACTGCTGCCGCCGGGAATGTAAAGCTGCGTGGTCTCGGGCGGAGCTGTCAGTGACAACGGCGTCAGGTTGCGCAGTTGATCCAGGCTTTGCGTCGTATAGTACACGCGGACCAGATACGCGCCCGTATCGGGCGACTGCCGCAACTCGAAAATGAGCGCTCCCCCGGGCGCGCAAAAGTCCGCCTGATAACCGGGCAGCTGCCAGTGCGCGTTAAGAAGCCCCGCCAGGCCGGCCACGTAGGCATCGGAGCTGATCACCACCAGCACCTTCGTTCCCGGGGCGCTGAACGCGCCGGGAACGGCCGCTCCGCTCACCACTTGCTTCATCGATCGAAGCACGTGCGCGGCTGCATTGGAACTTTGCACCTGGTCCAGGTACGGGTCCTCCATCTCGATATTCAGCGTGAGTGTAACCAGCCGCAACTGCTGCGATAAGGCATCGCTCGAAAGCGCGCCCCAGGCTACGTCCGCCGCTGGGAGGCCCGCCGCATATTCCATCACGAACGGATCGGCCGCGGTCTCGGCGGTATCCTGTAACCCGCCTAGATTCACGATACCTCCGGTGTAGAGCGGGCCGGCCGTAGCGGTCAGTGTGACGGGTTCGGAGGCCGCATCGGTAACGCCGGACGGGGCGGGGGGAGGCGGTTCGGTTCCGTTCGGATAATTGAAAAGCACGCTGCGAACCAAGGAGAACTCCGCGCTGTAAGCGGCTGCCAACGCGCTGCCTCCGGCGTAGACTTGCTGCACATCCAGCGCGGCGCGCGCTGGGTCGACGGTGGCGACTTTCGCCAGTATCGGATCGAAAACCGGATCGGGTACGCCCAGCGTATAGGAATGCACGGGAATCGTCGCTCCGGGGAACAACCCCTGACCGAACATCGTGGCGGTAACGTTGGAGCGCTGGATCGAATTGGCGCGGAAATAGGTGGCGCCGAGATCCGCTTCGGCGTTGCCGGTCAGGAGGCCTTCGGTAAGCAGATAGGTGCGGAAGTACGTGCCGAGCAGGACTTCCGCCTGCTGCCCGTGAATGGTCAGGTAGCCGGTTGAAACGCCGAAATTCGGGTACGGGCGGGGCGAGAACTGCGCATACTGCGCGGGCGTGGAGGTGGGCGCGCGCACGCCGTGCCGGCCGAACACGATGATCTGCTTCAGAACGGTCTTGTCATTATTCTGAATGGTCTGCGCCACGACCGGCGGCAGGACGGCGAACGCAAGCAGAAAGCCTGTGAGCTTAGATCGGAGTTGAGTCACGCGATCTAGTGGCGGGACGGCAGGAACTGTCTCACCCTATAGCTGCTTGTAGAACACCGTCGTGTCGCAAAAACGTCCGTCAGGATACAGTGCGTAATTCGGGATGACACCGACCCGCTGCCAGCCCAGGCGCGTATACAATCGCTCGGCGTTGTCGCCGGTGACCGTGTCGAGCACCAGGACGGTCTTTCCAGCCGCGCGGGCATGTTCTTCAGCGTGCTGCATGAGAAGCGCCCCGATGCCCTGCCGGCGCGCCGATCGCAGCACCAGCATTTTGGCGACGTCGGCGCGATGCGGCTGATTGGGCGGCCAGGCGTTGATCACCTGAACCGTTCCCACCAGTTTCTCGTCGGCAAAGGCCGCGAGCAGGATGCGATCGCCGGCCTCCACGCCATGGATCACTTCCTCGAAAAACGCTTGGGCTTCAGCCTTCGAGAATGGCATCATGAAGCTCACCGATGCGCCGCCTTCGACGCAATCCACCAGCACATCGGCGAGCGCTCCCAGACTTTCGCGCGCCTCGGCGGCGGTCAATCGCCGGACCTCAATCATGCGCCTACATCTCCCGCCGGTTTTCGAGCGACTTGCCCATGGTGACTTCGTCGGCGAACTCGAGGTCACTGCCGACCGGAATACCCATCGCGATTCGCGTCACCATGACGCCCAGAGGCTTCATCAGCCGCGAGATATAGACCGCCGTCGCCTCGCCTTCGACGGTGGGATTCGTGGCGACGATCAGTTCCTTCACTTCGCCGGACTGGATGCGCTCCAAAAGTCCGGCGATGCGCAACTGCTCCGGACCGATGCCGCGCAGCGGCGAGATCGCGCCGTGCAGCACATGGTACAGGCCATTGAACTGGCGCGTGGTTTCGATCGGCAGAATGTTGTGCGGTTCCTCCACCACGCAGATCACGGAATGATCGCGATGCGGATCGCGGCAGAAATTGCACAGTTCGGCGTCGCTGATGTTGTTGCAGACCGCGCAGATGCCCAGTTTGTCCTTGACGTCCAGCAGAGCCTGCGCCAGCCGCTCGGCTTCTTCGCGCTGGTTGCGCAGCACGTGAAAAGCAAGCCGTTGCGCCGATTTTTGCCCGACCCCGGGCAGGCGCTTAAACTCCTGGATGAGGCGCGCGAGCGGTTCGGCGAAGTCGGGCATCGAAGCTCGCGGCTAAAACATTCCGGGTGGCAGCCCGAGGCCGCCCAGCAGGCCGCCCATCTTGGACTGCGTCTCGTCGTCGACTTTCTTGGAAGCTTCGTTGAACGCCGCCAGCACCATGTCCTGCAGCATCTCGACGTCGCCGGCGACTTCGGGATCGATCTTCACGGCCGTCACGGTCTTCTTGCCGTCCATGTTCACGGTCACCATGCCGCCGCCCGCCGACGCCTCGACGCGAATCTGGGCAATCTCCTCCTGCAGCTGCTTTTGCATCTGCTCGGCTTTCTTCATCATGGCCTGCATCTTTGCGGGGTTCATAATTCCTGCCTTATTCTTTTAAATTTCGCACCACGCGGACCTGCGCGTCGGGGAACATCTCCTGAAAACGCTTCACTTCCGGATGACCGAGCGCGCGCTCGGAGACCTCGTCGGCGGTTGCAGCGGGCCGCGCCGCCGGAGCCACCTGCGGAGTCCCCAGCGTGATCTTCACGCGCATGGGCCGCCCGGCGATCTTGTGCACGATCTTCAGGATATCCTTTTCGTTCATCGCGAGCGAGAACTCGGCCGGGGTGGTGAACAGAAGTTCGCCGTTCAATTCCGCGACCTCGGAGTGTTCGACAGCGTCGGCGGTGAACTGCATGCCGGCTTCCACGAGCGCGGCGTGAAGGCGATCGCCCCAGGCGCCGGGGGCTGGGGATGGAGGACCAGGGCCTTCGGCTTGGGGGCTGGGAACCACGGACTTGACGGGTGGCGCATTTTGCGGCTTGCGGGAGGGCGCCGGGGTGGAACCTCCACCGCCGAGATCGGCCAGCGCCTCTTCGATCGGAAGCAGGCGGCCGGCTTGGATCAGGCGCAGCAGACCGATCTCCAGATGCAGGCGCGCATGCAAGGAGAACTGCAATTCCTTGAACAAGTCCAGCGTCATCTGCAGGTAGCGCGTGAGGTCGTCCTCGGAAAATCCGGCCGCGATTTCGGCTAGCCGTTGCTGCTCTTGCGCCGACGCCGCGATCAGCCGCGTGTTCGCGCCGGCGACTTTCGCCACCAGCAGATTGCGAAAGTACCGCGCCAATTCCCGGCAGAAATGCTGCAGACTGCGGCCGTTCCGCTCCAGTTCCAGCACCAGGTCGAGCATGCGGCGCGAATCGCCGGCAGCGAGCGCTTGCGTCACCTCGCCCAACGAATCAAGCGAGAACATCCCCAGCATGGCGCGCACTTCGGCGGCGTCCAGCTTCTCGCCGCAAAACGCGATGGCCTGGTCCAATGCCGACAAGGAATCGCGCACGCTGCCTTCGCCGGCCTGCGCCAGCACGCTGAGCACTTCCGGATCCGCCTGGATGCCTTCCTTCTGGCAGATCTCCTCCATGCGTTTGATGACTTCGGAGAAATCCACCGAGCGGAAGCTGAACTGCTGGCAGCGCGACGCGATGGTAGTGGGGATCTTATGCGCTTCGGTGGTGCAAAGGATAAACACGGCCCACTCGGGCGGCTCCTCCAGGGTCTTCAGCAGCGCGTTGAAGGCCTCGCTGGTGATCTGATGGGCTTCATCGATGATGAAGACCTTGTAGCGGTCGCGCGCCGGCCGGTAGCGAACGTTTTCACGCAGCTCGCGCATTTCATTGATGCCTCGGTTGGACGCCGCGTCGATTTCGATTACGTCGGGCGCGTTGCCGGCCGCCGTCTCCAGGCAGCTCGAACAGACGCCGCAGGGCGTCATGGTTGGTCCTTGTACGCAATTCAGGCAGCGCGCCAGAATCCGCGCGACGGACGTCTTGCCGGTTCCGCGCTGGCCCGAAAAAATGTAGCCGTGCGCGATACGGTTCTGCGCGATCGCGTTTTCCAGCGTCGTCCGGACATGCTCCTGGCCGATCAGCTCCGCAAACGCTTGGGGCCTGTATTTTCTGGCGATAACCTGGTACATGGAGGCGCGGATGGAAAATGCCAGACCCCGGGTGATCCGCGGCACACGGATTAAACCGCTACCGTTGCTTCCTTCCGGACCTGGCGGGGTTTACGGCCGTCCATTGCACGAAGCCCGGAGCCTGACAACCAACCATGCTAGCACGCGGTTCGAAATTTGTCGGCGCCCTAACGAAATGAAGCAGATAGCGGCAGTACTCCGAGCTTTGCTGTGCTATGATTCTGTTCACTGGATTCCGCCGATGTATCATCGTGGCTGAGGCGACGGGAACGAAGCTTATGGCAAGAAGCAGGTTAGCCCCGGCTAGCGGCCTCTTCGCCGCCCTTGCGGTTTTACTGCTGGCTGCGCCCGGCGCCGCGCAGGACCGTGTGTCGATTGAGCAGGCCGGCGCCCGCGCGACCCACGATTTCACCCCCGCGCTGGAGGGCCGCCAGGTGGTGGTGAGCGGCCAGATCTCTTCGAACCCGATCTGGATCGCCGACGGCTACTTCGTGGCCATCCAGGACGAAACCGAATACGGATTGATGTTGAAGGCGTCCGCCAGCCAGCTCTCCGGTCTGACGCCGGGCGATTGGGTGGAAGCCGACGGGCTCATCGCCAAGCGGGCGGGCCTGCCGATCCTAATCGTTCAACACATCCGGCGGGCCGGTCATGCCGCTCCACCCGCTCCCAAATCCGTGAATGCATCGGACCTGAATTCGTTCCGGTACATGGGGGTGCTGGTCACGGTGGAAAGCATCGTGACGGACGAAGACCGCAACGGCGGCGGCGACCTGCTGCTGATCGGAGAAAAAGGAGAAGACCTGAACATCTTCCTGCCGCGGGCCCGCCGCGACACAGGCCCGCAATTGAGCGGGTTCCGCATCGGCGACCGGATTCGCGTGACAGGCATCGCCAGCCAGTACTGTACCTTGCCGCCCTACGACAGCTATTTTCAGATCCTGATTTCCAGCCCTGCCTCAGTTGCCGTTTTGGAGCGGGGCTGGCTGATTCAGCCGCCGGTTCTGCTGGCGTCTTTAATTCTGGCGACGGCGTTGGCGGCCATCTGGTGGTTTCGCGAGCGGCGCATGGCCGGTCTGCGCAAGCACATGCGCCTGCTGAATGCGCTGGGCGAACAGGTGGTGGGCGCTACGTCTCCGGCCGAGATCCTGCGCCGTCTCACCTTGAATCTGCCGGCGCTTTCCGAGGCGTCGGATGTGGGCCTGTACATTCAGAACCGTGGCTCCAAAATACTGGAAGGAGTGCTTTCCAAGAGCACGCGGCCGGTCTTCGTCGATCCGGAAGCGCCCAACGGAGCCATTGCGGCCGGTGTTGCGGCCTGTTTCCGCGGCAGGACCCTCATCGCCGTTCACGATACGCGGCACAGTCCGTTCTGGAAAGACGAGGCCACGCCCACGCCGCGTTCGGTGCTCTTCGTTCCCATGTTCGCCCAAAGCGAACTGATGGGCATTCTGGAAATGCATCATACCGAACGATTCCACTATTTCAGCCACAGCGAAGAGGCCGCGATGCAGCACCTGGCGAATCAGATCGCCACGGCCCTGAAACTTCAGGAACAGCACTCCATGCGGGAGCAATTGTTCCGCAGTGAGAAACTGGCCGCCACCGGACAGCTCATCTCCGACGTTGCCAACGAGCTGCGGTCGCCGCTCGAATCCATCGCCGGCCTGGCATCCGCCTTGCGCTCGCAGGAGCGGGAAGAGCCGCACGCGGAGCTGGAGTCCATCGCCGCTGAAGCAAAACGGGCGTCCGAGATTGTAGGCCGGCTGGTTTCGTTCACGCGGGTGGAAACCTCCGAGGTGGAACCTGTGGACCTGCACGCGCTTCTCGCCGGACTCCTGAAGTTCCGGGCTCCGGAATGGAAGGTAAAAGGCGTGGAAATCAAGTCCCAGTTAGCCGGAAACCGGGCAATCGTCATGGGCTCGGCCGGCCAGCTCGAGCAAGTGCTGCTGAACCTGCTAGTGGACGCCGAGAAGTCCGCGGCCGAGGCCGTGGAAAAGACGATCACGGTCTCCACCAGCTTGCTGGCCAACCGGGTTCTGGTCGAGATCACGTATCCGACCCGATCGTCGGAAGGCCACCGCGGCGAGGTGGCCGATACCGATCACGGCTCGGGAGCTCTGGGCCTGGGCGTTTGCCGGGGAATCGCAGAGAGCCACGGCGGGGAGTTCCGCGTGGTGCACACGTCGCCCACGCAGTCCCGCTTCGACATCGAGTTGCCGCTGGCGGGCGGGCGCCGCGCCGCCGGCTCGGATATGACAGAACCTGCGCGCCAACTCACCGTGCTGGTGGTGGAACCGGACGTCAAGACACAACGACAGCTAGTCCAACTGTTGGGCAGCCGGGGCGACCGAGTGGTTCCGGTGTCCAGCGCGGAGGAAGGCGCTGACGTGGTCCAGCGATTGAAATTCGACATGGCCATTTGCGCCGTTCGCTTGCCCGGCGTCAACTGGGTGGAGTTTTCCGAGAGGGTGCGCGATCGCGTTGGCGGTTTCGTGCTGCTGACGGACGCCTTGAGCAGCGAATCGGGCCGCGCGCTCTCCAAGGACAGCTTTGTGCTGAGCAAGCCTGTCGACGAGGCCGAACTGTACCGGATTTGCCGCGCGGTCGAGGAGCAGACCTCGTTGATCGCGGGCGACTGATCGGCTACCCCAAATGAATTTTGCCGCGCCTTACGACCGGACCACGAAGCTTGTCTCCGCCCTGTCCTGCCTGGTTCTGCTGGCCGCCGGCCTAGCCACTCGCAACGTGTTCGTGGGCGCGATTTCGCTCGCGTTGATTTTCGTGGCGTACGCGTACTCGCCGCGCGGATATGTCATTTCGGAAGGCGCATTGCTGATCCAGCGGCTGGCGGGGACGGTTCGCATGCCGCTCTTGGATCTGCGCGAAGCGCGTCCAGCGGCACGGGACGATTTTCGCGGCTGCCGGCGTGTGTGGGGCAGCGGGGGGCTTTTTGGCTACTACGGGCGCTTCCGGACGGCAACGCTCGGCCTATGCACTTGGTACGTCACCGATCGCAGCCGCGCTGTAGTGGCGCGGTTCAGGGAAAAGACCGTGCTTCTAAGTCCCGGGGATGTGTCCGGCTTTCTGGAGACGATTCGTCCCTTTGCTCCCTCGCTTCAGCAGGCCGCCGGCACTCAGCGAGACATGGCGGCAACGCAATCCGGGGGTGGAGTGCGAAAGCTGGTGGGAGTCGGCATCGCAGTCGCCGTGGCTGCCGTAGGGGTCACCCTGGGGGTCCTGGCTAACTTCTATGCGCCGGGACCGCCCGGATATACGCTGACGAGCGACGCGCTCGCGATTCACGATCGGTTTTATCCAGTGACCTTGCGGGCAGACCAGGTGGACGTCGCCCAGATCCGGGTGGTGGACCTCGCGCGCGACGCCGAATGGCGGCCCGTGCGGCGCACCAATGGTTTTGCCAATGCCCATTACCAGTCCGGATGGTTCCGCGCCGCCAACGGCCAGACGATGCGCATGTACAGCGCCGGCGCGAGCGAATTGGTTCTTCTGCCGCAGAAGGGAAATGAGCCACCAGTGCTCCTCGACGTGCGAGACCCCGAGGGGTTCGTCGAGGAGCTGCGGCAAGCGTGGCAAGGCCGCTAGACACAGCCCCGAGATTCTCCCAAAAGCGGGAGAATGGAAGCAAGATGTCTTTGAAACTTGCCCTTGCGCCGCTGGCCGCGGCGGTTTGTCTGTTCGCCGCTGAAAAATACACCGGGCCCATACCGCCCAAGCCGGACATCCCTTATTTGCTGCACGCCAGCAATTTGCTGGAGACCGAACCCGCCCAGGCGCATGAAGGCAAGCGAGACACGTTCGTCATCTCCGGCGCGGCATCGCCGGCGCGCACGCCCCTGGCCGAGCCGATCTTCATCCTGGACGCGCGCCAGCTCTCGCCCGAGACCATCGAGTTGTATCGCTTGGATTTAAAGGGCGGAAATCGCGAGCTGTCCTTTACTTCCGGCCGGCACGGCGGACGCTCGCTGCATCTGACTGTCCGGCCGCTGACCGGCCACCTGTACCGCCTGGAAGCGGACGAGCCGCTCGAAAACGGCGAATATGCGCTCTCTCCCAACGGCAGCAACCAGTCCTTCTGTTTCGAAATCTACTAAACCGGCCGCAATGGCGGAGCGACTGCCCTATCTGGCCACCCAGGCCGCGGCGCCGTATGAGGGAATACGGCCAATGCCGGTTTCCATCGTGCTGGATAACGTACGCAGCATGTACAACGTCGGCGCTTTCTTCCGGACCGCCGATGCCGCTGGATGCGAAAAGCTGTACCTGTGCGGCATCACCGCGCGTCCGCCCAAGCGCGCGATCTCTAAAACCGCGCTGGGCGCCGAGGAGACGATGGCCTGGGAGCACCACGCCGACCCGGTCGCCCTGGTCGAGCGCCTGCGCCGCGAAGGCCGCGAGATCGCCGCGGTGGAGACCCGAGTGCACTCCGTCGACCTGTTCGAATGGAGGCCGCGCTTTCCGGCCGTGATTCTCTTCGGCCACGAGGTGGATGGTCTACAGGATCCTCTCCTCGCCCTGTGCGACACCTACGTCCGGATTCCGATGCTCGGCAACAAACACTCGCTCAATGTGGCCACCGCGGGCGGCGTCGTGATTTACGATCTCCTGCGAAAATACCGTTCCTTGCGGGACAGTGCAAAAATAAGGCCATGAAACTTCTGGCCATAACGTTGATGGCGGCAGTGGCGTGTCTGGAAGCTCAGGGACCGCCCACCATGGTTCCGCCGGTACGCGGCACGCACGAGATGGTCGCGGCCGCCAACAACTTCGAAGTGGAGGCCGGCTACCGGATCCTGACGCAGGGCGGTAACGCAGTAGATGCCGGCGTTGCCAGCGTACTCGCCGCCAGCGTCACCGAACTCAGCCGGTTCGGACTGGGCGGCGAAATGCCGCTCCTGGTCAAAATGAACGGTCAGCCGGTGATGGCGATCAGCGGCGTGGGAGTCGCGCCCGCGAAGGCGACGGTCGAGTTTTATACACATCGCTCCCCCGAACCCTGGGAACAAGCCGGCAGCATGCCGCCGGTGCCCGTGCAGGGGATTTTGTCGGCCATCACGCCGGGAGTGTTCGACGGCTTGATCCTGGCGCTCGAAAAGTACGGCACGAAATCGTTCGCCGAGGTGGTCCAGCCGGCGCTCGAATACGCCGATCAGGGATTCGCGATGCCCGAGGAGTTTGGCGGCATGCTGCGGAGCTACCAGCGCATCATCGAGCTGTGGCCCGACTCGGTGAAGTTCTTCTATCCAACCGGCCAGCCGACGCCAGTGGGCGAGATCTTCCGCGAGCCGGAGCTGGCCAATACGTTCCGAGAACTGGCCGCGGCCGAGAAGAAAGCTCACGGCAAGCGCGAAGCCAAGCTCCGTGCCGTGCGCGACCTGTTCTATAAAGGCGACATCGCGCGGCGGATCGCCGATTTTTCCGAGCGCAACGGCGGCCTGATCGCCTACTCGGACCTGGCGAATTTCCACGCTGAGATGGATCAGCCGCGCAGCACGACGTACCGCGGCTACGAAATCTACAAGCCGGGCTTTTGGACGCAAGGCCCCGTCATGATCGAAGCCTTGAATATTCTCGAGGGCTTCGACCTGAAGAGCATGGGGCACAACAGCCCGCGGTATCTGCATACGCTGGTGGAGTCGCTGAAGCTGGCGTTCGCCGACCGCGACGCCTATTACGGCGACCCGAAGTTCAGCAAGATCCCGGAGGAGATTTTGCTTTCCAAAGAGTACGCGGCGGAGCGCCGCAAACTGATCGACCCCGAGCACGCCTCGCTGGAACACCGGCCCGGCAACATCGGCGTCCACACCGCGCTTCCGGCCTCCACCACCGCGGCGCGCGGTCCGGTGAACGATACCACGTCCGTCGACGTCGTGGACCGGCAGGGCAACGCGTTCTCTGCCACGCCGAGCGGCGCGTGGCTGCCTTCAGTGATCGCGGGCGATACCGGAATCCCGTTTACCAGCCGGTTGCAATCGTTCGTCATGACGCCTGGCCACGCCAATCAGTTGCAGCCCGGCAAACGCCCGCGCGTGACGTTAAGCCCGACGCTAGTGACACGCGACGGCAAGCTGGAGCTGGTGATGTCCACGCCGGGCGGAGACAATCAGGATCAAGCGCTGCTGCAAGTTCTGCTGAACATCATCGACTTCGGGATGATGCCGCAAGAGGCGGTGGAGGCGCCGCGCTTCGAGACCGAACACTACTACAGTTCCTTCGGCAACCACGAGTTCACGCCCGGCCGCCTGGATTTAGAGGCGCGGATACCGGCGCTCACCGCCGACGCATTGCGAGTAATGGGGCACCGGATTGCAGTCACGGGTGAGTGGAGCAATCCTTCCGCGCCCGCCGTGATCTGGGTTCACGACGGCGTGCTCAACGGCGGAGCTGACCCGCGTCGCGCGCGCTTCGTGTTCGGGCGCTAACCGCTGCGGCCGCGCATCACGGCGTAGGGGACACCACGGGAATCGTCACGATGTTGCTGGTGAAGACGTTCTGCGCGATGTAAATCTGGGTGTTCGGATTAGTGGGCAGCGCCGTGCTGATCTGCAGGTCTACACGGTAGACCCCGATCATGCCTGGCTCCAGGCTGGCCCCCAGGACATTGGCCGTGCTTCCACCCACCTGCGCGTTGTCCACCGGCACCGCGGGCGTGTTGGGCACGGGCCCGTCATAGACTTTACCCGTGGTCCCAATGGGTCCGGACCCGTCCAACAAGGTAGCTTGCCCCAGGCCTGTAGCATAAATCGTGATGACTTCCCCCGGAATCGCCGGGTTGTCGCGCGTTACGGGAGCCCCCGCTACACTGGCACAGCAGGTTACTCCGTTCCCCAAAGGCGACATCGTGACGGTCGCGCCAGTGCTGCTGGAAACGGTGACTTTGATGCCGTTCCCCGCCGGGCCTTCCACCCTCGCGGTCAATATGACGCGCGTATATTGGCCGGCCGCCGAGGCCACCACCTGTTCGTTGGGATTGGCGTTGATCAGGGCAATGAACGCATCCCGGATCGTCGCCAGCGTATCGGTGCCTTGAACTGTATAAGAGTAATTGCGGCCATTGATGGCGATGCTGACAATATTACCGCCCGTCGCCGTGCCGTCGATAGACACCACCGCGATGGCTTTCGCTTGTGCGTGATAAGCAAGCGCAGGCCGAGGATCGTTTCCTTGTAAAGCAAAGATTCCCGGATTTACAAACACAACCGGAACTGAGACCGCGGTGGTTGCAGTGACCGTGCCGTTATTGTGCACCGTCCGCACGACCGCGCTGACGCCGTTGGAATCGGCGACTTCGAAGGGGAGCTGGGCGTTGATCTGCGTGGGCGAGACGTACAGGATCGGAGATTGTATGCCGTCGAAGTACACCTGCACGCCGCCGAAGCTGGTGGGATAGTATCCGCCCGACGGCGTCGCGCTCGCGGGGGCGTCGGCCAGATTGGTTCCCGTGATCGTGACCAGCGTACCCGGCGCCAGTTCGGCGGCCGCCGCGCCACCGGCCAGATTTGCTCCGCCGGCCGTCGCTACTTCCGTGGGTGCCGTCGTTGCATTCACACCGGCTGTGGTTGCCGAATAAGTGATGTTGTTGCCGTTTAACCCGGGCGTTCGCGAAGTCAGAATGATTTCCAGGAAGCCAATATTTTCCACCGCGATCACGTTCGGATCGGGAGCCGAGTTGATCGTGCTCACCAGATTTTGAATGATCGTTTCCAAAGTGTCGCTACTGGTGACGGTGTAGGTGTAGGCAGTTCCATTGATTGTGATCGTGACCGTGTCCTTGGCAGTGATGGTTCCCGAGAAAACCACGGTGCCCAGCGCGTACGTGTTCAGGCTCGCCGCATTCGTGATGCCGGTGGTGGGAATGTTGGATGAACCGGGCGTATACACGACAACGCGGCGGTTGAACGGATCCGATATGTAAAGATTCGTGCCGTCCCAGGCTAGCCCCAACGGCGTACGGAGTTCGCTGGGAGCGGAGCGCAGGATGTTCGCATCCGGCCGGAATGTGTTCGTGTTGTCGGTGACTATATCCTGATACTCGTCCGGCTGGCCAAGAAAGATGTCGGCTTTCGCAGCGTTTTGCGTAGGGATGCTGTTGTAGACCAGGACCCGGTCGTTTCCGCCGTCAGCAATGTACAGCCGCTTCCCGTCGGAAAGCGCGTAGCGCGGATAACTCAACGTGAGGCCGCAGCGGAGCGGATACGTCGGGTTGTTGTCGGTGTCCATGCCGTTGGCGGGGCAGAACGTGGTGCAGCCCGAAGGATAGGTCGGGTTGTTATCGCTGTCCATTCCGTTCGACACGCAAGTGCCCAGCACATAATTGCTGGCCTCGTGGGTCATGTCCGGCTGCCCGATGACGACATCGGCGGGCTGCTGGTTTTGGGTAGGAATCGAATTCCAGATGAGCACGCGGTTGTGGCCCAGGTCCGTGACGAACAGCCGGGTGCCGTCGGAGGTCACTGAAACGGGCGAAAAGAGGTTGTTGGCCGTCGGCGGAAGGTCGCTCACGGTAGCGGCCGGCGCGGTCTTGAAGTCCGGCTCGCCCAGCACGACGTCGGCGGGCTGGTTGTTGGACGTCGGGAGGCTGTTCCAGATCATGACCCGATGATTCTGCGTGTCCGCGACAAACAGCTTCCCGCCTTGCAACCACACGCCTTCCGGACCGCGGAACGAGGAGGCATTCAGCGGAGGCGGCTGCTGCAGCGTGGTGAAGTCCGGCTGGCCCAGAACGATGTCCGCTGGCTGATCGATCGTGGTGGGGACGGTGTTCCAGATGAGAACGCGGTTGTTGTCCGAGTCGCAAACCGCGAGAATCTGCCCGTTGGAAGCGACACCGGTGGGCGTCCGCACACCGAGCGCGCTCACCGCCGAGACGGACAAGATGCCGCCGCCGGTGTAGGCGGCGTTCCCGCTGGATCCCGATAAAGTTATTTGTGTAGAGGTGAGCGACTGAATCGCCCACACGCCATTCGCATTCGTGTTGCCAAGGACTCCGGCGATGGTGACGCTGTTCCCGACCGATAGGCCAGTTGTGCTCGCCACCGTTAGCACGATGGGAGTTGCGTTGGTGGCGCCGAGAATCGTATAGGTCGGCCCGTTGGTGTTGACCGAGGTGGTGGTGAAGTCGGGCTGGCCGAGCACCAGAGTCGCGCCGCCGACGTCTTCATGCGAAATGCAAACCGGGCACCGGCTGCCCTGGGGAATCTCAGCGGTCGGATTGTAAACGTAGTCGGAAATGTCCCCATAGACCAGGACGCGATTGTTCACAGGCGTGGCCTGTATATGGTTCGAATCCACAACGAACAGCGTGTTATTCGCGAAGGCCAGCCCGCTCACGCCACCCACCTGATACGCGGAGGGACTGCCGGTGTCCTGCGACGTGAACGTGGACTGGCCAAACGTGATGCGAGCCGCCTGACCGGTCATGAAGTCCGTCGCCGATGCCGTCACCGAACACAACAAGAAAAGGGCAAGATGCTTCATGTTTAGAGACTAAGGAAGTGACCACCTAGTATAACAATCAGGGACGGACCAGAGTCCAGTGCGGTTTCTGCTTTCTTCCATGCTACATTGCACTGTGAATCCGCTTCACGGCTGTGGTTGAAAAATCTCCTTCAGCAGGCCGCGTACCCATCAGTGCTGTGATTGGCCTTCGGCTCTAACCTTCTCCCGCACATTGAATTCGAGCTTCCAACGCCGCCCGTCGCGCGCAACCGACCAGAGCTGTAGCATTCCGGTTTCCGTTACCACCGTCTCCAGCGTCACAGGCACGAACTCGCCCGCATTACCGGACGCCGGCAGCGTGACTTCCACCGGCGCCAGCTCGTCCAGATCCTCGGTAACCGCCTCCAGCAGCGTGCCCGCGGCGTCGTTCTTGCGCACCGCCGACTGAAAAAAGCGGAACTCGGCCGGCTCGCCCACGATCAGCCCGAATTCGCGCCCGCGCAATGGGGCCGACGTTCCTTCCTCCATGCCGAACGGCGCCACGGTGAGCGCCTTGAGCGGCGCCGGCATTCCGGGAACCGCGGGCATGGAGCTTTCAATGCCGACATAGTAGGTGCGCGGCACGCCGCCGCGGATGCGCACACCCCGCCCGGCCCGCGCCATACCGTAATAGGCTGCGCCGCGCGCCACCGCGTGCATCAGATCTTCGCCCAACAGCGCAACCACCGGCCCGAAGCCTTCCTCTTTCAGCCAGCCGTTTAACGTGTCGAGGATGCGCTCCCGCACCAGGTCCGCGCGCAAGACGCCGCCGTTGAACAGCACATGCGTGGGCGCGGCCATCCCGCTCGCTCCACGCCGCACGGAGCCGTGTTCGGATTGCGCCGCCTGCTGGCGAAGGAAGCGCGCGAGATGGCGAGTGATGGCCGCATCGGCGGCGTACGGCAGCCCGATCTCCGCGAAGCCCGCTTTGCGCCTCTGCGGCACATCCTGACTCGACACTGCCGGCAGGAAACCGTCGCCCAGAATGCGCTCGACGTCCTCGGCCAAAAGCTTCAGCTTGATCGTTCCTCCGACGAGGCCCGTCCCGCGCCCCAGGATCGTCACCGGCTGCTCGCGCTTCTGGCTACCCGTGTCCAGCAGTTTCTCCTTGGCCAAGCGGCATTGTTGCCAGAGCGCGTGCAACTGCATCGCGTCCAGTTTCGTTCCCTTCGCGGCGAGTTGCTGCTCCAGATGGCGGGCCAGCGCCAGGTCGACGTTGTCGCCGCCCAGCAGGATGTGTTCGCCCACAGCCACTCGCTCCAGTGCCAGTTCACCCGCGTGTTCGGTGACCGCAATCAACGTGAAATCCGTGGTGCCGCCGCCGATGTCCACCACCAGAATCAGGTCGCCCACCTGCACGCGCTCGCGCCAGTCCGGATGGCGCTCGATCCAGGCGTAGAACGCGGCTTGCGGCTCTTCGAGCAGCAGCAGGTTTTGATAACCGGCCTGCTCGGCGGCCTTGAGCGTGAGATCGCGGGCCACGGCGTCGAACGATGCCGGCACCGTCACCAGCACCTGCTGTTGATCGAACGGCGCGTCCGGCATCTTCGAATCCCAAGCCGCGCGGAGATGTTCCAGGTACTGGCGCGATGCATCTACGGGCGAAATTCGGTCCAGGCCTTCCGGAGCATTTTGCGGAAGGATCGGCGCAGTGCGATCCACGCCCGCATGACACAACCAGGATTTCGCCGACGCCACCAGGCGGCTGGCAACTTCGGCGCCGCGTTTCTGCGCCAGCGCGCCGGTTACATAGCGCGGGGTCTCATCCCAGGGCAAGGCGGTGGACCCGGCGGGGAAATCGGACGAGCTGGGCAAGTACAGGAACGACGGCAGCAGCGGTTCAGCCCGCACCTCGCCGGGATTTACCAGTTGTGGGATCTCGAACACCGTGACGCGGGATTCGCTCGTATCGCCGCCCGCTGGCGCGTAGGCCAGCGCCGAGTTGGTGGTGCCCAAATCAATTCCGATAATGTATTGTTCAGACAAGGCAGGTGGAGCGCGTGCCGGACTGCTCGATTTACATACCCAGTGTAACGCACAGCGCCACGCTTATCGGATGTTACAATGACTCTCTTTGCTCGACACCGATTCGCTGATTCACGCCGCCGGCCGCTGGTTTCTAAACTCCGGAATTCAAGAACCGGGCGGCGGCATGGCACGCTATTACCGCGCCGACCTTGGCCAGAACGCGCGTGTGTCCACCGAGATCACCGGCTACGGCGTCAGCGCGCTTCTGTTTCTGCATGAGCGGACGAAGGAGCTTGCCTATCTCGATGCCGCCGTGCGCGCCGCGCGATTCCTTACCCGCGTGGCCTGGATACCGGAATTAGAGACGTTCCCATTTGAAGTTGTGGACGGGCCGCGGTTCACTTACTTTTTCGATTGCGGGATCATCGTCCGCGGTCTCGCGGCCGCGTGGTGCGCCACAGGCGAGGCCGAGTTTCGCGATGTCGCCGTTGCCGCCGGGCGCTCGATGATCGCCGACTTCCAGGCAGACGGCGCGATCCATCCGATTCTTGCGTTGCCCGATAAGCGTCCGCTCGCGTATGAGCCGCGTTGGTCGGCCCGCCCCGGATGCTATCAATTGAAGGCGGCCATGGCGTGGTATGAGCTGTTCCAGGCCACCGGCGAGAGCGCATTCCTGCGCGCCTATGAAGCCGCCTTGGAACAAGCGCTAGCCGGCGAGCGCGAATTCCTCCCCGGCGATCCCGATCGCGAGAAAGTGATGGACCGCCTGCATGCTTACGGGTATTTCTTGGAAGGCCTGCTGCCGGCGCTCGATCGGCCGGCGTGCGCGGAGGCGTTTCGCGCGGGCCTGGACCGGACAGCTGCTTACCTTCGCGACATCGCGCCCGTTTTCGAGCGCTCCGACGTAGTTGCGCAATTGCTGCGCGCGAGATTGGCAGGCAATGCACGCGGTGTACCGCTCGACGAAACTGCCGCAGCCGAAGAAGCAGCGCGCGTGGCGACCTTCCAGACCCCATCCGGTGGATTCCTGTTCGGCCGCAAACATGGCGAGCCGATGCCGTTCGTCAACCCGGTTTCCACGGCGTTTTGCGTTCAGGCCCTGGCTTTGTGGGAAGACCGTTCAGCCCAGCTTGATCGCAAAAGCAGCGTAATCTAAGCTCCCGAAAAACGCCTGACGGAAACCTTCCGGCAGTTCGGCCAGCGACGGCATGCTCTCGATTGCGGGCGCCAGGCGCTCCACTTCGACGCGCCCGAAGCCGGCTTCTTCCAGATAAAAGCTCAGCAGCGCCGGCGGAATGGGATGCCGGTGCGTGGGATCCAGATAAAAGTGCGTGGCGAAAATAGCCAGGCACTCCGGATTCGGCGTCTCGATGGCTGCAAGCCCGCCCGCGCGCAACTTTCGGTGCATCAGGGTGGTCAACTCCGGCAGACGCTCCGGCGGCAGGTGCTCCACCACCTGGCAACAGACCACGCCGCCGAGCGATGCGTCCGGCAAGGCGCTCAGGTAGGCGAACAGATCGGCCTTCTCCGCCTCCAGCCCGCGGGCGAGACACAACGCGATCGAATCGTCATTGAGGTCGATGCCCTGCGCCCGGATTCCCGCATCGCGAAAAACTTCCAGCATCTCACCGCGTCCGCAGCCGATATCCAGCACTGGTTCGTGCCCCGCGAACCGCTCGGCATAGAGCTGCTGGCGCCCTCGGATGTCCTCTTGGCCGCCGCGAAACCGTTCGGCGAACTTCAACCAGTCGATCTGCACCAGCTCCGGCGGCGCTCCTTGCGCGATGCGCTCCACCGATTGCGCCAGCGACGCCCGCTGCCGGATCAGGCGCAGTTCGGCATGAATCATGCGTTCATATTCGGCCCGGACGCGATCCAGCTCAGTCCAAAACCGCTTCTGAACTTCCTCGGATTGCCGCGCCATGGACGCTTCGAAATCGGAGTGCTGCGCCTTCATCTGCTCCCGGTAGGCGGCGTCCATCAGCGTAACGCGATGCTGGAAGGCGGCCTGTAATTCGGACAAACTGCGCAGGAGATGAATCTCGTTGCTGGCTAGCTTCTGCTCCCAACCCGTCCGCCATTCCGCCCAATGCGAGCGAATATCTTTCAGCTCCCGCGCTTCGGCGCGCAATTCCCCGGTTTCCTGGCCAAGTCGCGCGCCCAGCGCTGCGATAGCCTGGTTTGATTCGGTCAGGCTCTCCAGCGCCGCCTGCACACACGCCATCACGGCGCGGTTGAATTCCACCTGCTCGCGCACATGCCAGTCCAGAACGCGCGCGATCATGCGCTTCCACGCTTGGATGAGGGAATTCTTCAGACCCGGCGGCCGCGGATTCACCGTGCCGATGCTGGCCACCTTCGCCTCGGCGGCGTCGCGAGCATGCAGGAGCGGCGTGAGATCCGGCAACGTCACGCCTGCCACCGTTCCATTGGGATGGCGCGCCCGCACGCGCTGCCGGATTTCCGCGATCACCGCGGCAAGTTCTTCACCCTTTGGATCCACGTTTCCCGTTCCGGCGGCCCCGCTTGCTCCAGCTCGCCGTGATCTTGGTGTAGACGCCGCCGCGCGGCGTGAATTCGCCCGTCACCGTGGCCGCCATCGGCCGGCAAGCCCTTACTACGTCCTCCAGGAACCGGTTCACCACGTTTTCCTGAAAGATTCCCAGATTGCGGTAAGCCAGCATGTACATCTTGAGCGACTTCAGCTCCAGGCAGAGGCGATCCGGCACGTAGCGCAACGTCAGCGTGCCGTGATCCGGCAGTCCGGTCTTCGGACAAACCGAAGTAAACTCCGGCAGCGCGATTTCGATCTCGTAGCCGGGATATTGATTCGGCCACGTCTCGATCTCGGGCAGCTCGGCGTGCACTCCCGCCGCCGCTTGTTCGTCGGTGTACTGGCGTTTCATTTCGTGGGAAGCAGCGTTCGCGCCAGTAGATCCAAGAAGAGTCCGACATCGGTCACCACGCCGACAGCCTGGCCGGTGCCGCGGTCGCTCACCTTGGTGGCCACGGCCGGATTGATGTCGACGCACACGATTTTGACCCAACTCGGCAGCATGTTCCCGGTGGCGATGGAGTGCAGCATGGAGCCCAGGCACAACACCAGCCCGGCGCCCCTCAACTGCTCGGCGTACGCGTCCTGCGCCTGGTTCATGTCAGTGAGCGTCTCTGGCAGCGGGCCGTCGTCGCGCAGACTGCCGGCCAGCACGAACGGCACGTTCTGTTTCACGCACTCGTACATGATGCCAGAGCGCAGCCGCCCGTTCTCCACCGCGCCGCGAATCCCGCCGCAATTATAAATGGCGTTGATGGCGCGCATGTGATTGCGGTGCCCGTGCTCTTCCTGGCGCCCGTCACTCTGCCGGATGCCGAGCGAGGTGCCGAGCAACGCAGACTCGATATCGTGAACGCCCAACGCGTTGCCGCTGAGCAGGGCACCTACGTAGCCTTCCCGGATCAGACGAGCCAACGGCGCAGCACCGCCGGTGTGGACCACAACCGGTCCGGCCACCACGACGATCTTCTGGCCCGCCCCGCGCGTCTGCTCGATCAGCGCCGCCGTCTGCTTCACCGCCGTCTCCACCTGGCGTTCGGAGGAAATGCCGTTGCTCATGAACGCGAACGCCATCCGGTCGCGCTCTTTCGATTCCGGAACCACGCGGATGCCGCGCATCCCCGTGACCACCTGGTCGCCGGCTTTGATGTCGCGCAAACGCCGGCACCACGCCTGATCGCCTTTCACCACGATCAGCGCGTCCATGCGCTGGTTCTGCACTTCCACCCAATGCCCGGCTCGCCGGATATAGGTCCTGTGGTTCGTGGTGGAGTAGAAATCTTCCGGAGCGCAGCGGTCGCGCTCCACCGTAAACAGGTCGATATCGCCGGAATCCACGATGGAACAGCCCAGCCCCAGCAACTGCGAGAGGATCTTCTCCATCGACTCGGCGTCGTCGGCATCGATCTTCATCCGCAGGGTGGATTGATCGCTGTTGGTGCGCCCGAAATGAAACTGCTCCATCTCGAAGCGGCCGCCGAACTCGACGATCGTGTCCAGAATCTGCTCCATGATGTGGGAGTCGATTAAATGTCCCTGCGCCTCCACCCGTTCCTGCAGCGGAAGCGCTGTGCTCTGCGCTTTCATGATGTCTAACTTACAGGATACCTGCTGCCGCCGCGAAACGCCCATTTTGGCGGCTTATCGCTCGGCCAGCCAGGTGAGAAACAGGCCGTCCGGCGCGACGTCCGACCAGTAGGAAATCGGCCGGCTGGAAACCCCGCGGCAGTGCCTTCGCAGCAGCTTTTCCAGGTCGCGCCGCCCGAACCACCGCTCCCACTCCGGCGTCTTCAACCTGCCCCACTGCTCGGCGTTCTTGTCGATGATCACGATCCGCCCACCCGGCTTCACGACGCGGCAGATCTCCGCCACCGCGGCCTCGATGTCCACGGCGTGCTCCAGCGATTCTGTCGCATAGGCGCAATCGAACGATCCCGCGGGGAACGGCAGCGCGGTCATCGATCCCGCGCACGGGTTCAAACCAGAAGGCACCACGCGCAGCATCGCTTCAGCCAGATCGAACGACACCAGAGACGCCCGCGCGTTGCGGTCCGCCAGCACGCGCGCAAAACGTCCCTTGCCGCAGCCCACGTCCAGAACGCGCTTGCCGCTCAAATCGCCAAAATATTCCAGAATCAGTTGGACGTGGTAAATCCGCGGATCGATGGTGGAGGGAAAATTCTCCTCGTCGGCCGCCGCTTCGTTAAAGTGCCCGACGATTTCCCGCAACGGCGTGGAGGACGCGGGCGTCGTTGCCCGCTTTTTCCAGAACATCAAGCCCGCGTCAGGAAGATCGGCAACCCCGTCTTGTTAGCGTAGTTCGGCCGGTAGCGCTCGGTGTTGTACATGCTTTCAATATCAACGTGCCGCGGCCCGAGGCCTGGATCCGGTAGAGGCGCCATGGCATAGCAGCCGTTCACCAGCGCCGCCATCAGCCCGCTCTTGCCGTCCAGCACGGCCTCCAGCGCCATGGTGCCGAATGTCGAGGCCACCAGCTTGTCGACGAAATCCGGCACGCCGCTGCGCAGGTCGTAAGTCAGATCGCTCACGATGGTCTCTTCATGCGTGCGCTGCTTGATCTCATCGCTCAGCGCCTCGGCCACGTTCTCCTTCTTGCGGTGCCCGTAAGCGTCGGCTTCCCCGTATTCGCGCACCTGGTAGCCTTCCCACTCGGCGCCTTCGGAAAGAATGACCAGACAATAATTGCTCGGGTTGTGCTTCTTGTCGGTGAGGAGCAGATCGATCAGCTTATCCAGGTTCACTTTATATTCCGGAATGCAGCAGCGGATCGACGCGACGTACGCGGTATAAAGCGAAGTGAAGCCGGCGTCGCGGCCAAACACGCGAAAGATCCCAATGCGCTCGTGCGACCCGACGGTGGTCCGCTGGCGCGCGATCGCGTCGGTTGCGCGCGTGATGGCCGTCGAAAAGCCGATGCAGTACTCGGTATTCCGCACATCGTTGTCCATGGTCTTCGGCACGGCGATCACCTTTACACCCATGGCGTGCAGTTTGGCGGCATAACTCAGGGTGTCGTCGCCCCCGATCGCAATCAGTGAAGTCAGCCCCAGCGCCTCGATGTTCTTCAGCACCTGCGGGCTCGCGTCGTAATAGACAACTGTCTTCCCGCCCTTGGTGCTCTCTTTCTTGGGAAAATCGCGGTCCTTCAGGAAGTCCGGCAAGGCGCCCATCTTCGACGGATTGGTCCGGCTGCTGTGCAGCACGGTCCCGCCATAACGATCGATGGTGCGCGTGTTCTCGCGCGTGAGCGGCAGGATGTAACGTCCCTTGCTCTCGGCGTCTTCCAGGTTCACATGCGTGAGCCCTTCCCACCCGCGGCGAATCCCGACGACTTCGCAGCAGTGCTCCGTGGCGCGGTAGGTGACTTCCTTGATGACCGAATTGAGGCCCGGAACGTCGCCGCCTCCGGTCAAGATTCCAATGCGCTGGTCAGCCATTCATGCTCCTGTGGTTCAGTTGTGCTCTTGAGCGGAACAGGCTTCAAGGCCGGCGCTTCCTATTCTACTCTGTCAGCAGAGATGCGGTGAGCTGGCTTGTAACTCTTCTGAAACCCGCCGCATGCAAATCAACTTTGCACTTGACGATTCGCCTATTCTTCGCCTACAATTGCTAAGCATTCGATTCTCCCGAAAGGAACCCTAAATGAAAATCAGCGAGATGTTACTGCCTGAGTTCGATCAGGAAATGGCCAACACGCGCAAGACCCTGGAACGGATCCCCGAGGACAAGTTCGGATGGAAGCCTCATCCCAAATCGTTCGCGGCCGGCGCCCTGGGAACGCACATCGCGCAAATGACCGGCTGGGCGGTAGACACAATGACGAAAGATTCCTTTGACATCGCTCCTCCCGGCCAGGAGCACCGGCCCAATCCCCCCGCGGCAACGCAGAAAGAACTCCTGGAGATGTTTGATCAAGGCGCCTCGAAAGCACGCGCGGCGATCGCAGCCGCCAGCGACGAGACCTTTATGGGTCCGTGGTCGCTACTCGCTGGCGGCAAAGTGCTGATGACCATGCCGCGCGTCGCGGTCATCCGCACCTTCGTCTTGAATCACGTCATCCATCACCGGGCGCAGCTAGGAGTCTACCTGCGCCTGAATGATGTGCCAGTGCCTTCGGTCTACGGGCCGTCGGCCGACGAAGGCAGCATGGGCTGACTTTCTAGTGGTGGTGCCCGTGGCCCTCGCCATGTCCTTCGCCATGGAATCCACCATGCTCCCCACCTCGAAAGCCACGATCATGGCCATGTCGACCCCAATCGCGGTCGTGATCGTGGTGACCCCAGCCACCCCAGTAACCGTAGCCACCCCCGTAATACGGGTAGCTGTAATAGCCATACCCGTAAGGGTATTGGTAGGCGTACGGATACGGGTAGCTGTAAGGATATTCATAACCATAAGGATACCCGTAGCTATACGGCGCACCGAGATAGAAGCCAAAATGCACCGCGGCATCAGCCTTTGGCGTTGCACCAAACATCATCACGCCGGCCAACGCGAGAATCGGGAGCCCAATTGCATTCAACGTTTTCTTCAACATACGGTTCCTTCCTGAGGGCTACTCCCATCGCCCTCCAACTATTGGATGGAATAAGGCCTGAAGCGGGTTGCAGTTTCGCGGCGATTACAGAACGTCGGCAAAACCGCGCTTCAGGTGCCGGAAGAACAGCCCGCCCACCACGAACGCCGTCACCGCATAGGCAGCGACGATCGCAAAATCATGCAGGCTGGGGATTCGGTAGGACAACAAGCGGTCGCGATACGCCCGAACCAGAAACGCCAGCGGGTTCAGGTGCAGGACGAATCGCAGGCGCTCGGGAAACTTGTCCTCGCTGATGAAGATCGGCGTCGTCCAGAACCAAAACACCAGAATCACCGACAGCACCTGCGCGGTGTCCCGCAAATACACGTGCAGGCTGGCCACGATCCAACTGATCCCCACGGCGAACAGGCCGAGCAAAAGCATGTAGAGGGGCAGCGTGAGCATCCACAGGCTGACGTGGCCCACCGCAACCGCCGCGATCGCGATCCCCAGCACGACAACCAGCAAATGGCTGATGAGCGACGATAAAAAAATTGACACCGGCACGATCTCGGCCGGGAAGACCGTCTTTGTGATCAGGTTGGCGTTGTCCACCAGCGACGATGCTGAGCGCGTTACGGTATCGGAGAACAGCAGCCACGGCAGAAAGCCGCAGAACAGAAACAGCGGGTAGTTGGTAGTCACCTCACCGGGCGAAACCTGGGTGTGCAGACAAATCTGGAAGACGAACACCCAACTCACCAGCTGCACCAGCGGCAGAATCAGGCTCCAGAGCCATCCCACCGTCGACCCGATAAAACGCTGCTCGAAATCGCGGCGCACCATCTGGAACAGAAGCGTGCGGCGGTAAATCAAGTTGCGCGCGAAGTGCCGGCCCGGAATTGCCATCCGGCATCCAGGTTACTATAGCCTCGGATGGTCGCGACAGCGCCGGGGAACAACGCGACGCCGATGGCCGGGCCTCTCGGTTTCCACATGACTGCCGGGCTTGCACTACGCATTCCTGGCCACCCGCAACGGCGACGTATTTGCTATTGGTGGAAGTGGTAAAGCGTCGACTGTTCCGTCCCAAGGCGATTCCGTCAATGAAAGCCTGCATCCTTCGATCCCCAGCTCCCATTGAATCGAACCCGCTAGAGCTCGTCGACGTACCCAAGCCTGAGCCCACCGGCAGGCAGGTCCTGGTGCGCGTGAACGCTTGCGGGATCTGCCGCACCGATCTGCACGTGATCGAAGGCGAGTTGACGCCGCGCCGATCGCCCATCACGCCCGGCCATCAGGTAGTCGGCACGATCGAAGCCGCGGGGGATCAAGCCAATCTCTATCCACTGGGGACGCGCGTAGGCATCGCCTGGCTGCATTCCACCGACGGCACGTGCGAGTATTGCCGCGCTGCGAAGGAAAACCTCTGCGACCATCCCAGCTTCACCGGCTACACGGTGGATGGCGGTTATGCCGAGTACGCGCTAGGCGACCAGGATTTCGTCTATCCGATCCCCGAGGGATTTCATGACCTGCAGGCCGCGCCCCTGCTGTGCGCGGGCATCATCGGCTTCCGTTCGCTGCGGCTTTCCGGCATTGAGCGCGGCGACCGGCTGGGTTTGTACGGATTCGGCGCCGCCGCCCACGTCGCCATCCAGGTGGCGCGCCACTGGGGCGCCGAAGTTTACGCCTGCACCCGCGATGAGCGGCATCAGAAGCTGGCGCTCGAACTGGGTGCCGTGTGGGCGGGTGGAACCGTCGCCGAGCCTCCGGCCAAGCTCGACAGCGCCATCATTTTTGCACCCGCCGGCGAGATTGTTCCAGCCGCGCTGAAAGCGCTCCGCAAGGGCGGCACGCTGGCTCTGGGCGGCATCCATATGAGCACCATCCCGCCGCTCGACTACGACCTGCTCTATGGCGAGCGCGTCGTTCGTAGCGTGGCGAACAATACCCGTCAGGATGGGCACGATTTCCTCCGCGTCGCCGCCGAGATCCCCATTGAGACCCAAATCGAAGTGTTTCCGCTAAAGGAAGCCAACCGTGCCCTGAACTCGCTCAAGAATGATGCGATCCGTGGCGCCGCCGTTCTGCAGGTTGGGTGAAATGACCCAGACGGATCATTTAGCCTAATTGCTTCAATGATTTGCAGCTTGGTCAGCGGCGTGCAACCCAGCCAGTGAAAGGTGGTACGCGATGCTGGCCTTCCAAAAGATCCTCTTTCCGATTGACTTGTCCGATAGCTGCACTGCCGCAGCGCCTCTGGTGGAGGCTTTGGCCAAGAAATTCCAGGCGCAAGTCACGCTCTTACATATTCTTGAGATGCCGCCCACGTACGCAACCGACTGGTACGGCTACATGGCCCTGATCGATACCGACGCGATTCGCGACGCCCGCATTAATGAAGTGAATTCCTATCTGACCGACAGGTTCAAAGGGCTGGATGTTGAGCGCCTCGTGTTGGAAGGCGACGCGGCCAGCTTGATCACCAACTACGCTCAGGAGCACGGCATGGACCTCATCATGATGCCAACACACGGCTACGGCGCGTTCCGCAGCCTGCTGCTTGGCTCGGTGACGGCCAAAGTGTTGCACGATGCGGCTTGCCCGGTGTGGACCGGAGTGCACATGGAAGAATCCCCGGCGCCTTCGGCCGGCTTTGCTAACGTCATGTGCGCAGTGGACTTAAACGAAGCCAGCGTCGAAACGATGCGCTTCGCCTCCCGGCTGGCCGAGAATTTCCACGCCAAGCTCTGGCTGGTGCACGCCGTTCCGGGTCCGGAGGCCGGGCCGGAGAGATACTTCGACGCCGACTTACAGACCTATTTGCAAAACGAAGCCAGAAAGACCATCGACAAGATGAAAGAGACGGCGGGCATCCAGGCGCAACTTTGTCTTGGCACGGGGGATGTCTCGCACCTGGTCCGCGAGGCAGCGCTGCACCATGCCGCCGATCTTCTGGTAATCGGACGCGGTCACGCCAGCCGCACGCTGGGCCGCCTGCGCACCAACACGTATTCGATTATCCGGCAGTCGCCCTGCCCGGTGATCAGCGTTTAACGGGGTTCAGAGCCAGCTTTTGCCCGTACAGCTTGCGATAGACGTCCGCGTTGCGCATCACGCTTTCGACATATAGGCGCGTCTCGTTGAACGGAATGCTTTCCACAAACTCAGCCGGCTCGCGGAAATTAGCCATCGCCAGCCAGGCAGTCACATGCGACTTGCCGGCGTTGTAGGATGCCAGCACCGCTTCCCATTGGCCCATCAGCTGGTCCGCCAGAGTGCGCATATAATATGTGCCGAGCTTCAAGTTGACCGTCGGCGTGAACAGCATGCTGGTCCGGTAGCGCATCCGGAGCTGGCGGCTCAGTTGGCGGCCGGTGGCGGGCATCACCTGCGCGAGGCCCCGGGCATTCGACCGAGAAATCGCCTTGGGATTGAACTCCGATTCCTGGCGGATCAGCGCTGCCATCAGATATGGATCCAGCGAGCGCTCGCGGCAGTATTCTTCCAGCGCCTTGCGATACGGCATCGGGAAGGCCAGCTGCCAGAATTTCTGCGGCGCCGCATCGAGCGATAACGAAAGATAGCCCGGCGCGTAATGTTTGATGTATCGGATGGCCTGGTCCGGGGCGTCGCGCTGATCGGCCAGTTCGGCCAATTCCACGGCCATGATCTGCGGCTGGCCGTCGGCCTTCGCGCCGAAGCGGAGTTCGGCCACCGCGAAATCGTCCAGACCGGCCTTTGCCAGCAGGTGGGCGCGTTCAACGCGCTGCCTAGTGACGGCGCTGGCCAGAAAACTCTCGGGAACGCGCCGGTTCGGGAACTGGACGCTCGCCAAGAACCGCACCACGTCAGGCGAAGGCGTTGCGCGCGCAAGCGGAGAAGTCTCCAGCCGCTCGCGCGCTAGTACCGCGTAGTAGTAATTCGGGTAGCCGCTGTTGACCTCATCGTAATAAGCGCGGGCAGCGGCCCAATCGGATTTCGATTCCGCGATCCGGCCCAGGAAGTAGAGCGCGGTCGTGACGTGGTCCGAGCCGGGGTAGCGCGTCAGGTGTTCCTGGAAGAGCGCCGCGGCGCGCGCGGGATCGCGCATGTATTCTGCCCACACCACCTTCCAATGGCACAGCGAGGCTTGGGGATCGTTGGAAAAAGACTCGGAGCAGGCGCGGTACAGCGGATCGGCGGCGTCCGGCTGGTTCTTGGATGCATAGTAGCCGGCCACCGAGATCAACCCTTCGAAGCGCCAATGCGACTGCGGGTAAGTCTCCGACAGCCGCTGGAGCGTCGCGTTCATATCGTCGATGCGATTCAGCCGGCGCTGGCATTCGAGGACGTAGTAGAGCCGCTCGGCTTCCGCCTCCGGCGCGGTGGCCTGGAAGGAACTGAGATAGTCGTAGGCCGGCTTGTTGTCGCGCGCCAGGTACGAGGCCGCGCCGATGCGCACGCGGGCGAGATCGAGGTCCGCGCCGCTTAAACGCGGGAGCAGCGCCGTCAACTCCTTGCCGGCGCGCGTATAGTCGCCGCCATCCACCAACTTGAGGCCGCGGGCCAGCAACGCCTGAGGCGCCAACGCGGGATAGCGAGACAGAGCGGCTTCGGCATCCGACGCTTCTTTGGCAAACGGGTACTCGGTGTAAATCTTCTGGTAGTGTGCCGCGGCGGCTTCGGCGTTACCAGCGGCTTCGTAGGCACGCGCGAGTAGTAGTTCGGCTTGCGGAACAGACAAATCCGCCGAGCGCCGGTTGATCAGCGCGGCTGCCTGATCCGGCTGGCTGTTCTGCAGATAAGAGTTTGCCTGCAGGACCGCGGCCTTCGCGACTAACGCCGACGCGGGCGACGCCTGCCAGACCGGCTGTAGCGCGGCCTCCGTTTGGGGAAACTGGCGCTGCTCGAACTCAGATTGAGCGGTCAAATAAGCGAGGTAATCGGCAAGCTGCGGCAGACGTTTCGCCGCCGCCGTCAGATGCCGCTGCGCGTCGCCGAATTGCCGCTGGTCGATTTCAGTCGCGCCCAGCACCAGATACGCGAGCGCGCCCGATTGATCTTTTCGATGCAGTTCGGCGTAGCGCAGAACCGCCGCGCGAGTGCGGGCGTTAGGCGTCTTGCGATATCGCTGCGCCACCGTTTCCAGTTGCTGCGCCGGCACACCACAGGCGCACAGGCAAGCCAGCGCCAGAACGCGCCGCAGCCTAGACCATGGGACCGGGATAATCGGGACCGAGCGATTCGGTATCATCGTTTGCCAACGTTCTCAAAATTTCCAGATGGAGGTAGTCCACCATCGTTTCCGAACTGTGGAGATAATCGCGGCGGAAGGCCTCGCGCGCGGCATCGATCTCTGTCTTTAGAGACGCGTACAGATTGCGTGAGGCGCGTCCGTTTTTCACAACTTCCGACTGATACAAGCGGATTCCGGCCATCTGGACCCGTGCAAAGCGCTGCGCCTTGAGATGCAGTTCGCGGTCCTCCTTGGCCAAGGAAAACCAGGAGAGAATTTCCGGCTGTTGCTGCGGCGCGGCGATGTGGACCAACGCGCTCGCTGGCGCGGACGCCGCCGGACGGCTGTCTCGCACGGCGCCGGCCACGGCCGCCAGCAACTCCAGCGCATGAGAATCGACGTTCCCCGCCGGAGCGTCCGCATAGAGGAGAGCCAACACGGCGTCGCGCGTGGCGATGGGAATTACGTAGAACTTGCCGTCGCTTTCACCGAGATAAGCGGTTAGCGGCTCCGACATTTCGCCGGCCGACCGCATGGCGACCAGCGTGTCCCGAGTGTCCACGGCGGCGGCAAACGCCGGCGCGGTCTCGAGCGGCACACCGTATGCGGGCGCTTCGCCGTCAATGTTGCGGGCTGCCGCGAAACGCAGGGCTCGGCCGATCAGCAGGAACAATGCGGCGCGATGGCAGAACCCGCTGCTTGCTTCGACCAGCGTCTTAGCCCATTGCGCTTCGTTTTCGAATTGGCTCAGCCGCCGGGCGGATTGATTCAGCTTGTCGAGGAGCGCGCGGCGTTCGGTTGAGGCCGATTCCAGTTGTTCCTGGACACGCGCCTCGAAGGCGTCCTGAAACTGCTCCTCCAGGCGAGCGGCCAAACCGGCAACGGTCTCTTCGAGAGCCCGCTCCACCCGCTCGGGCCACTGCGCTTCCAGCATCTCCTGAACACGCTCGATGTGCTGACGCCAGGCGAGCGCCAACTGTTCGCGCACGATGTCATGGGCATCGGCGACCAGCGCGCTGGTGGACTCGTTCATTGGGGAAACAAGGGTCACTACTATTGTATCGGACGGGTGGGGCGCGACTCTAATAGGGCAAGTTCCCTAGACGCGGGTTACCGCGCCGGCGCCGGATCCGGATTCGCCGGCAGCAGCATCCCCGTCAGCCGTACCTGCTTGCGGCCGCTGGCAAGCTCCAGCACGATGCGGCCGTCGGGCTGACTGGAGCCTTGGCCCGACAGCGTATCGGCGCCTTGCGAAACTTGGACGCCGGTGAGCAGCAAGCGAGGCAGCCCGGACGAGGCCATCACCCCGTAGGACCCCGAGATCTGCCGCATCTCCGTGTCCGGCGCCAGTACGATGTCGCGGCCCTCGAACGTGCCACTCGAGCGTAGATTGATGAGCAGGTCCGCACCCAGGCCGCTGGTCGCGAGCTCGCCGTCGATATCCAATTGTCCGCTGTGATAATCGAGATTCTCGACGGTGCCCGACAGCTGGTAGGCGGGCAGGCCTTTCGACAGGTCGACGCTCAGAGTGCCGGTAGCGTGCATCTCGTTCAGTTGGCAATCCAGATTGGAAACCGTGATTGCGGGCCCGTCCCAAACGGCATGCGCGCGCAACTGGCCGAGCGGCACATCACCGCTCAGCAGGCTGGCCACCTGAATTGTGACGTCGGCTTTTCGCTCTTGCAGCCATTGCGGGAGAGCTTCTTTACGCAGGCGGAACGTGCGGGCAAGGAATCCCTCATTGCGGCGCAGCGTGGGCAGTAGGAGACGCTCGATGGCGGCGAGTTGCAGCTCGGGAATGCTCAGGTGCACGCGCTCGGGGCGCAGGCCGGCGGCGTCATACTTATAATCGCCCTGAAACTTCACGTCGCCCGCGTGCCCCCGCATGCGGGTGATCTGGATCGCGTCGCCGTCCATCTGCACGGAAGCCGACGCCAGGTGAACCGGCGCGGCCAAGCCGGGAATTTCGACGACGGCATTTTGCAGATCGTAGGTGCCGGACCACACGCCGGGCTTGTCGCCCGACTTTTCAAACTCCATGCGGCCCTTCCAGGAACCTTGGCGCAGCGTGGGCAAGAGCGGGATCGGCGCGGCTTCGAACAAACGCCCCGCTTCCGATTCGGTTTCCGTGATGGTCAACTGGCGCGTGCTGAGCTGGAATACGGCGTCGCTGTTGCCGGTTGTATATTCGCCCTGCACCTCAACCGACTGGCCGTTCTTCATCGTGATGTTGGCGGGCGCCAGCGCGATCTTGCCGGCGGACACCAGCACCTGCGCCGAATCCAGTTCCGCGGACCCGCCGCGCGGCAGTTTCATCGACGCATTCTCGAGCGTGAGGCGCCCTTCGAGGCCGTTTTGATTCGAGTAGCCGATGCCGCCCTGGACCTTCCCGTCGACCATCACGTCGGCCGGAAGCGAAGCCCCCAAGTGACGCGCCGTTTCCACTAGCGATGCCGCGGGGAGGTCATGGAAGGTGAAGCCGGCGGCCCATTTCGGCGCGGTCAGATAATCCGCCAGTCGAAACCGGATAGCAACCGGAGGCGCCGGCGCGGAAGCCGCCACTGTTTCCAACTGCAGCTCGTGCGCGTTCAGGTTGAGGTATCCGCGATAGTTCAGCGTCCAGCCTTGATCGGGCGACGGCATCAGATCCCAGCGATGCACGTCGCTGATGTTCAGATCGCCGCTGACGTCGATGTGCGAAATCGGTCCGGCGAGCTTGGCGTTGGCCAGCACATAGCCGTGCACGCCGAGGTCGCGTGCGTTGAACAGCCGGACCAGCTCGGATACGGCGGTGCGGTCCAGATGCAGGCCCATGCTGAGCTGGCTTTCGGCACCCGGCACGGGGTGCAGCAATCCGCGGGCGCTGATTTCGCCGAAGGCCTGGGAGCCGCGGTCCGTGCGCGCGGGCGATCCGGTGAAGCGCACCACCACGTCGCCACTCTCATTCGGATAAATGTCGACGTCGGCGTTGTCGATGTAGAAGACTGATTTGGTGTCGCCGAACTTGAAGTTCAACCGGCCGGTGCGGATCTGGATATCCGGAACGGCGGGGCGCGCGGAGCCGGGAGACGGGCGGCGGTCGAGCAACGGCTGGATGTTCCACGAGCCTGCCGTGGTTTTCACTACGTTGACGCTGGGTGTGTCGAGGCGAATGCTGGAGAACCCGAGCTTGCCGGCAAACAGGCTCCACAGCCCGATCCGTAGTTGCATGTGCTCGACGTGCGCAAACGGCTCGATGCCGGCCAGGGGTTCATCATCGATGAGCACGTCGTCGACGCTGAAGCCGGGGCCGCGGAACAGATCCAGGTGCACGGCGCCGATGTGCACCGGACGGTTGAGCGCTTTTTCGAGTGCGGCTTCAATGCGCGGGCGGAAGCTGTCCGCTCGCAGGAACGGTGCAATCACGCCGATTGCCAGCACCACCAGCAGCGCGATGAGAACTCCCCGGCGCAGCGCTTTCATGATCGGCGGGCCAGCAGTTCGGCGTAAGCGGCGGGATCGTCGACGTCAGTGACGACGGCCCGATCGGGAACTTCGACGTAGACCGTTTGCGGGACGTAGCGGTGAATGACGTCGCTGGCTTTGGCGTCCAGTGGCAGGGCCAGCAACTCGTCCACCAGCGCGCGGGCGATGCACACCGGATGGCCGTGCGCGCCGCGATACGTGGGCACAGTCACAGGGGCGCGATCGGTTTCAAAACGCGCCGCCAGGGTGGCCAGCGTGGCGGGGTCCAGGTGCGGATGATCCACCGGCAGGAACATCACCGCATCCGCGTCAGCAGGAGCCTTCGCCAGGCCGCATTGGAGAGAGCTGAGCATACCGCGCTCGGGATCGGGATTCACAGCGAAGACGGCCTCGGATGCACGCTCGATTCCAGCCTGAATCTGGGCCGCGTGATGGCCAACGACCACAATCACGGGGCTGCACACCACCGAAAAGAGCCGTATCAATCGGTCCAGAAAGGTTTCGCCTTCGAATTTCAACAGCGCCTTGGGAGTGCCCATGCGGCGGGAGGCGCCACCGGACAGAATCAAGCCGGCGATCGATACGCCCGGCTTCACTTTAGAACGGCTCGGGAGGACTCGGTGGCGAAAATGGACTTCGACAAGTTCCGCCACTCGGACTCCGGCCCGCGCCGCGTGGCGATCATCTCGGCGACGATCGAAACCGCGATCTCTTCGGGCGTAATGGCACCGATATCGAAGCCCATGGGCGCGAAGATCCGCTCGAAGGCCGCGCGCGGGATGCCTTCCTTCTCCAGCTCCTTGACCACGCCGATCACCTTGCGCTTGCTGCCGATCATGGCGATGTACTTGGCGTTGGTCGAGACGGCCCAGTGGAGCACGCGCATGTCGTCGCGATGGCCGCGCGTGACGATGATGATGTAGCTGGTGTCGCGGATGGGCAGCTTCGGAAAGACTTCTTCGTATTCTTCGGCGAAGACCTCGTCGGCTTCCGGGAAGCGCTCGCGGTTGGCGAAAGCGTCGCGGTTGTCCACGATGACCGTGGCGAATCCGGCGATGTTGGCGATCTTCGAAATGCTTTTCGAGATATGGCCGGCGCCGAAGATGAAGGCGCGTGGCTGGGGGACGACCGGTTCGACGAACACGCTCAATTGTCCTCCGCAGATCAGGCCGTTGTCGTAGGCGGCATCCTGGCCGAGGCTGAAATTCATCTGGCGCGGCCGCTCGGTCTCCATGACTTCGCGCGCGGCGTTCCACACTTCGGCTTCCACGCAGCCGCCGCCGACGGTGCCGAAAATGGAACCGTCCTCGCGCACCAGCAGCTTGGCGCTCTCGTAGCTGGGAATGGAACCGTTCACCTGAACGATGGTGGCCAGGGCGCACTTCTGGCCGAGGCGGCGTAAGCGCACGACTTCCTCGTAGATGTCCATTCGATTGAATTATAGCGTGGGATCAACGCGCCGGATTCTCCGGTTCGCCGGCCGCAGATGACCATGTATAATGACTATAGTCATGAACGAGTCAATCGCAGCCGGAGAATTCAAGGCGAAGTGCCTGAAGCTCCTCGATGAGGTGCAGCGGCTGCGCAGGCCGATCGTGATTACCAAACGCGGCAAGCCCGTAGCACGGCTGGTTCCCGTCGAGGACCACGCCAGGAGCGTGATTGGACGCATGAAGGGGACGATGGAGATTATCGGCGACATTGTCTCGCCGGTCGATGTGGAGTGGGAGGCGGATGCCAAATGACGTTTTGCTCTTGGATACCCACTGCTGGGTCTGGGTGGAACTTGGCGTAGTGCGGCGACTCTCGCGGGCCGCTATTGCCGCGATCCGCAAGGCCGAATCCGAAGGCCGGCTTCTGGTTTCCATCATTTCGGTTTGGGAATTGGGGATGCTCGAGAAGCGTGGCCGTGTTGCGCTTCCCAGGAACATCCGGACCTGGGTCAGCGAGGCATTGTCGAAACCTGGTATCGCGCTCGCTCCGTTGACGCCGGAAATCGCACTCGAGAGCGTACACCTTCCAGGAGAACTGCACGGCGATCCCGCGGACCGCATCATCCTTGCCACCGCCCGCGTTCTCGGAGCAACACTGCTGACGAAAGACGCCCGGCTGATCGATTATTCACGCCACCGGCACGTCAAGGCGCTGGAAGCTTAGGCCGGTACAATCAGATCAGAATCGTGATCAAGACCATCCTGTTCGACCTGGGCAACGTCGTCATCCCGTTCGATTTTAAACGAGCCTATGCGCGGATGGCCCAGCTGTGCGCCTGCCCGATGGAGGAAGTGCCGGCCCGGATCCGCGCTACGGGCCTGGTGCGCCCGTTCGAACGGGGCGAAATCGCCGCCGAGCCGTTCGTGCGCCAGCTTTGTTCGGCTTTGGGCCTGAACGTGACCTACGACGAGTTCTGCGGCTGGTGGAGCAGCGTCTTCCTGCCCGAAACGCTGGTGCCGGAGGCGCTGCTGGCCGATCTGGCGTCCCGCTACCGCTTGCTGACGCTCTCCAATACCAACCCGATTCATTTCGCGATGTTGAAGCAGAGTTATCCGCTGCTGCGGCATTTTCACGCCAATGTCCTTTCGTATGAAGTGGGCGCGGCGAAGCCGGAGGCCAGGATTTACGAAACCGCGATCGCGCAGGCCGGCTGCAGCGCCGCCGAGTGTTTCTTCACCGACGATCTGCTGTTAAACATCGAAGCGGCCCGCGAGCACGGGATGGACGCGGTGCAGTTTTTGTCGGCCGGGCAGATCGAGGAAGAACTGCGCGAGCGGGGCGTGCTGTGAACCTTTAGTTCCAGTACTCGCACGCCGCGCGGTTCTTGTCGCAGCCGCTCTTCCCGATTAGACTAGAATCAGTCCGGCGCACGAGTGGCGCCGCGAGTAGATCATGAAGACTTCGATTCTCATTTCTGCGGCTATTCTGGCCGCGACAGCCATTATATTCGTACGGGAGCCGAGCTTGTCCTCAATGCTGCTGGGCGGGCTGGGCGCGCTCATCTGGACCTTCCAGCGGCGCAAACGGATTTTCGTGCGCTAATCGGCGCGCGGCGACTGGCCGATCCACTGCGCCTTGGCGAAGAGATCGGATGCGTTCACCTGCAGACCGTCCAGCGCGTCCTTACAGCCGCGCCAGAATACCCGGGGTGTCAGACCCTGAGAGGTGATCACCTCGATGGTCTCACCGGCGGGGATGAATAGCGCCCGGCCGGCATCCACTCGCGCGCGCAGCAACTGAACGGTTTTCCAGCATTCCATTTGGCCCATCCATTTTGTGACGCCCGAAGTTTGGTGGTGTTTCATGGTTCGACCGGCGTGTAACGGTGATAGCGCCGTCTCGAAACAATTCGATGCAGATTTGTTTTATTGTACCCCGAACCGCCCGTGCCGTCCAGGTCGGGCTCTACGCCGCGAAGACTGTATCTAGGAGAGCTGACCACCCGGGAAACAAACTGGAGCGCAAATCGCCCGCCAATGTTTCGCTGCGGCCGTCCGGGAAATGCACGCGAACATGCCGCGTTTGCGGGTAGACGATCCAGACTTCCTCGGCGCCGTGGGCGAAGTAGAGTTCTAGCTTAAGGTCGAGTTGGGCGGCAGTGTTCGATTCGGAGGCGACTTCGATGGCCAGGGCAGGAGAGCCCTCCAGGTAGCCGTAGGGAGCGACCTTCTTAATCTGGGCGCTTCGAACAAAACTCACATCCGGCTGCAACCAAGTGTCCGCAGACAATCGGAACCCCGTTTCCATCATCGCGTCCCCAAGCTGATGCTGACGCACGTAGGGTCGGAGGGCGTCCAACAGGTTGTGCTGGATGCGGCTGTGATCGAACTTCGGAGGAGGCAAAGTGATGTGCTCTCCCTTCAGCAGCTCGTGCTTCTTCCCGTCGTCCTGGTATTTTTCGAAGTCCTCGAAAGTGAGCAGCGTGCGGGCGCCCATAGCCTCATCATACTCCCTGAGACAAAAAGCGGTCTTTGCACAAATCGCCGGCACGGTCGGTTCCGAAAGGTGTGGATAGTTGCTATCGAGGTAGTTCTTGATTCCCTCAAGGTCATCGGCGGCGGGAACCGTCCACCGGAGACGCATCAAGTCTTATGGAACATCCGTTCGATGCGGGCGTCCATTTCCTCTTCTTCGATGAACTCACCGCGCTCGGCTGCGGCCAAACCTTTCTCGGACGGCGCTGAGAAACCGCGCCTCGTCGCCGAGGTAGCGGGCGACCACGTCTTTCACCAGGTGTTCCGGATCGCTTCCGGCTTTGCTGGCGAGCTGCGCGATCTGCGCTTCCTGCTCGGGGGTGGAATGGACGTCCATCGCCTTCAGGTTATGTGAAACTGCACCGAACAGCAAGCAACGAGACGTGCGTGGTAACATCGCTGCGGACTGTGCGTCGATATGGATGATTCCAAAGCACAGAAAATAACTGAGCTGCTTTGGGCTGCCGACGAAGGCAGACTCGAAGAGCTCGACTGCCCGGACTGTCATGAGCCCACCGTATCGGTTTGGTTCACGCATCCGATGGAAGGCGAATACCGAACCTGGTTCATTTGCGGCGAGTGTTCGTTCCACATACGCGCGCACAATACAGGACGGCCACCACACTACTCGGAAGAGAGAGTCTCCGAGAAGTTGGAGAACTACGACGAGCACCTGCTCTCAACTGCGAAGTTCAAGCGACCTAAACGGGTAAAAGAATAGGCGGCCTTTTCAGGCCGCCTGAGGATCGAGAGGAATGGCACCTCCCACCAAAATCTGTTGTGATTCGCGCGGAGTCTAGCTACACCCGCTGGTCCCGCCGCAGTTCTCGCACTTGTAGCAACTGCCGTTGCGGGTCATGATGCCGCCGCATTCCGAGCACATCGGCGCATCGCTCACCGCGGCCGCGAACGGCAGAGCTTGCTGCGGCTCGGGCTCGGTCGGGCGTAGCACCTGCGCGTTGCCCGCTTCGGTGACCGCGTACTCGGGGCCGAGGAACTTGGCGCCCATCCACCGGAAGATGTAATCCATGATGGACTTCGCGTAGGGCACCTGCGGATTGCCAGTCCAGCCACTCGGCTCGAAGCGCACGTGGCTGAACTTATCCACGAAGAACTTCAACGGCACGCCGTACTGCAGCGCGTAGCTGATGCTGGTGGCGAAGCTGTCCATCAGGCCGCTGATGGTGGACCCTTCCTTGGCCATCGAGATGAACACCTCGCCGGGCGTTCCGTCCTCGTACATACCCACCGTCATGTAGCCTTCGTGGCCGCCGATGGAAAACTTGTGCGTCAGCGACTGCCGCTCGACGGGCAGCTTGCGGCGCACCGGCTGATAGACAATCCTCTCGGTGACCACCGGCGCGGCAACCGCGACCGCAGTCGACTTCTTCTCGCCCTTGCCCGTGCCCGAACTGAGCGGCTGCACGCGCTTGGAATTGTCGCGATAGATGGCGACGGCCTTCAAACCCAGGCGCCAGCTTTCCATGTAGGCGTCCATGACGTCTTCCACGGTGGACTCCTCAGGCATGTTGATGGTCTTCGAAATCGCGCCGGAGATGAACGGCTGCACCGCGGCCATCATGCGCACGTGCCCCATGTAGTGAATGGACCGCTTGCCGTTCTGCGGCCGGAAGCTGCAATCGAAGACTGCCAGGTGCTCTTCCTTCAGACCCGGCGCACCTTCGATGGTGCCGGTGGCGTCGATGTGCGACACGATAGCCCCCGCCTGCTCGGGGCTATAGCCCAGCTTGATCAGCGCCTGCGGCACGGTGTTGTTGACGATCTTGATGATGCCGCCGCCAACCAGCTTCTTGTACTTCACCAAAGCGAGGTCGGGCTCGATGCCCGTAGTGTCGCAATCCATCATGAAGCCGATGGTGCCGGTGGGCGCGATCACCGTCGTCTGCGCGTTGCGGAAGCCGAACTTCTCGCCTAGCGCATACGCATCGTTCCAGCACTCCACCGCGGCTTCGTACAGATCCTGCGGCACGCGCTTGCTGTCCACGCCGCTCACCGCTTTGCCGTGCATCAAAATGACGTCCAGGAACGAATCTTCGTTCTCGGCGTAGCCAGGGCACGGGCCGACGGCTTCGGCGACGCGCGCGCTGGTGAGATACGCCTGGCCGCACATGACGGCGGTGATGGCGGCGGCCCAATCCCGACCCTGCGGGCTGTCGTAGGGAATGCCCATGGACATCAGCAGCGCGCCCAGGTTGGCGTAGCCCAGGCCGAGCGGACGGAAATCGTGCGAGTTCTTCGCGATTCGCTCCGTCGGATAGCTGGCCGCATCCACAATGATTTCCTGCGCCAGCGTGATAGTGTCGCAGGCGTGGCGCAGCGCTTCGGTGTCGAACACGCCGCCCGGCCCCACGAACTTCATCAGGTTCAGCGACGCCAGGTTGCAGGCCGAATCGTCCAGAAACATGTATTCCGAGCACGGATTCGACGCATTGATCCGCGCGGTGGCCTTGCTGGTGTGCCAGCGATTGATGGTGGTGTCGAACTGCATGCCCGGGTCGCCGCACTGATGAGTGGCCTCCGAGATCTGGCGCAGCAGTTCTTTCGCGCGATAACGCTTCACGGGCTGGCCGTTGGCAACGCCGCGGGTCCACCAGTCACCGTCTTCGGCCACCGCCTGCATGAACTCGTCGGTGACGCGCACGGAATTGTTGGCGTTCTGGAAGAAGATGGAGCCGTAGGCTTCGCCGTCGAGCGAGGCGTCGTAGCCGGCGTCCACCAGCGTGTGCGCCTTCTTCTCTTCCTTGGCCTTGCACCAGATGAACTTGTCGATGTCCGGATGATCCACGTTCAGGATCACCATTTTGGCCGCTCGCCGTGTCTTGCCGCCGGATTTGATCACGCCGGCGAACGCGTCGAAGCCCTTCATGAAGCTCAACGGTCCGGACGCCGATCCGCCGCCGCCCAGCGAGCCGCCTTCTTCGCGCAGCGGCGAAAGATTGGTGCCCGTGCCCGAGCCCCACTTGAACAGCATGCCCTCGGTCTTGGCCAGATCGAGAATGGACTCGAGCGAATCCTTCACCGAATTGATGAAGCAGGCCGAACACTGCGGCCGCGACTCGCCCTTCTTCAGCTTCACGATGCTGTCGGTGGTTTCGTCGTAATAGAAGCCGTAGCCCCGCGCTTCCTGCACGCCAACGTTGAACCAGACCGGCGAATTGAAGCAGGCCTTCTGCGTGAGCATCAGGTGCGCCAGCTCGTTACGGAAATTCTCGCCGTCCTCTTCGGTCTTAAAGTAATGACCGTTCTGCCCCCAGCCCGTGATGGTGTCGACCACGCGATGCACCAACTGGCGGACGCTGCGCTCGCGCTCCGGCGAGCCGACCTTGCCGTAGAAATACTTGCTGACGACGATGTTGGTGGCCGTTTGGGACCATTCGGCCGGCACCTCGACATCATTCTGTTCAAAGATGATGGCGCCTTTGTCGCTGGCAATCGTGGCTGTGCGCAGCTCCCAGGCAATTTCGTCGTACGGCGTCTTGCCGGATTCGAGCTTTTGAGTAAAGTACTTAGGAAAGCTGACCCCCTTGCGTTGGGAGGGCGGAAGAGCCTTCTTGGTAGTGGTTTGCACGTCTGCGATCCGGGCGAGAGCCGCAGCTCCTACTAATCCCATTGTATTTCTCCTTCTCGTGATGCGGGGAGTGTTCGCGGGCCACGCCTCTCAGCTGCCCGCTGTGGAGTGAAAGGTTAAAAACATTTCAATCCTTTTACGTTCCAAACAATCATGCCCCAACCTGTAGTAGACGTCAAGCAGAATCTTCAACAGGTGGTATAGCCAGATGCCAAATTAACGGTTAGGTCCTTGGGGGAGGGGGGGAGGCCGCAGCTTAGCGGAACGAGCAACAACGCTTGAGCTGATTTCTAATTTCAGCTAGTCTAGCACGGACTGCTCCTTCGTTGACAGGCGGCTGGAAAAAATCTTATGAGTGAAGGGGGTCCGTAAGCGGCCTCGAAGTTTCGGTACCATGATTGATCATGACAGTCGGTCCTCTACCCAAGTCTATTGCTTCATGCCTGAGCGGCATCAATGAAGATTTGGAGGTGGGAATAGCGCCACTGGTGCTTGCGATGCGTCAGTACGGCTTTATTACAGTGTCGTCCTGCGAGGGCCATTTTAGACCAGACGACTTCAAAACCGCGCGGCCCAACGTCGTGTTTTCCTCGTTGGATCGGGGCCTTCTTCACAGTTGGATTCGAGAGGTCTCAAGGTGTACCTCTCCGTTACCGGTGCAGTTCTGCATGTTCCCAGTGTGGGATCCTGACAGGGACCTCGTGCACGAGGACAACTGGATGCTTTTCCTGGACGCCGGAGTTTGCGAGACGCACAAGGTAGCGGAGCAACGGAGGGCTGAATCCGTCGACTTTCTCATCGCCACCCTTCACGGGGCAGCTCAGCGACGACCGCTCGCTACCGATACCTTTGTGCGTTCGCGGTGGTAATGGGCCAGGTTAGCGTGAGACGATTCCAGCGATGATCTGCTGGCACCGTTTGCACAAGTCGCGGTTACCCGGGTTTCCGACACGCAACTTGTCCTTCTCGATGTTGTTTCCAACGGTGCAGTTCACGCAAACGTGATAGTCCAGTCGGTCGACCGAATAATAAGGCTGCGATTTTTGGCAAGCCATCTCGCTCTCACCTCCTTTCCTTTTTCTGATGTTGTTCGAATCAAGGGCAACAAGAAACTACCTTGTGGCACGTCTGCAATGATGACCCAATATATAGTATGCCGTCAAGCGTTTTATCTATATATAGCGCAGCTGCTTACGGACCAGCCCAGACCACTTGGCCCGTTACCCGGTGTAGCATTGGCGTTGCGACTATATGAGCCTTTCGCGTGAACAGCGCCTCGAGAACGTCGACCTCGCCCTCGAGCTGATGCTCCAGACACTCGGAGACAACGCGATCGACACGGTCATTTTCGAGTTGGGGAGCGATAAATTCACGCAGGTACAACCCACAACGTGGAAGGAGCTCGAAGACAGGTGTTTGATCAAACGCATGGATGCCATTGGACATCCGATGTGCCAGTTCACCGGTGACGGTTGGCTTGCGGCGATCGAACTCGCACCAAAGCACGTCAAAGCTCTCAATGAAGAGAGGCTCTCGAGGCTGGCCGCTGCACTCAAAGATGAGGTGAAGGGGAGGGACGAAGACGGCTATGTGTATTTGAACAGTCTTGCTGCAAGCAGCGAATTGCCAGAGAACTGGATCTATAACGCAATTGAAGCGCGGCTCTTGGAACACTGGTTCAACAGGAAGGGCGCGAATTGGTATGGCCCGCGTGGCGGCTCTCCCCTTATCCACATCCCAGTGGACTTTGGGCTAGAACCACTCTAGTTTAGGCGGCAGTCAATTTCGTCACGCGGAGCCGCCTTCGCCTTCGTTCCGCGTGCCAAAGATCGTACTGAACCTGCTGGTTGAGCCAGCTCTCTGCGCTCGTGTCAAAAGCAATGGAGAGACGGACTGCCATCTCCGGGCTAATCCCAGCGCGCCCGTTGAGGATGCCCGACAGAGTCTTGCGGCTCACGCCCAGCGATCGAGCCGCCTCAGTAACAGTCAAGCCCAACGGTTCCAGGCAGAGCGCCTTCAAAACCTCCCCAGGATGCGGCGGACTATGCATGTTCATTCCTACCTCTGTGGCGTTGGCGGCGCACTCGAATCACGGCCCTTTTGACGTCTCTGACCTCTGTCGAGTGGCAACTTAGCTTCGTTTGCCCGTCGCTCCTTCGGGCCGAGAAGGGAAACCAGATACGCCTGGGCTACCGCTTCACCCCGAATGGTGTTCCACGTCTTGAAGGCGTCGCTGACCACAGCGATCAGCGCAGCCACCTCCACCGGCGCCCATTCCTTGGCCACGTTGTAGTCCGCGTCGTTGCGGCTCTGCTGCGCTTGAATGAAGGCGCTCGCCACGGTGCGGAGATGCATGGCCACTGTCTTATCTGCGCCTTCGAGAAGCTGACCTTTCAAAGCCGAGTTGACCTGAGAGACCCTCTTTTCTGAGGCCGTGAGCCTCGTGCCGTGATCGAAACAACGGCCTAGTATCGCTCGCAGCTCAGGCCGCGCCCAGTTCTCCGTTGCTTCGGAAATCAGCAGATGAAAGAGCGCGTAATAGGCCGTGGACACTGCCCTCCTCCAGGCTGGCTTGATGCGGCCCTTCCGGATGCAGACCCGCCAGTTGTTGCGCGAGTTCCAGCAGGTCGTCGGGAAAGGCCATGCGTCACGCGACGCTTGGCTGGCTCAATTGGGCGTGCTCGGACTCGCTACGAAAGTTGAAGTAGGGATACACTCCCCATTCTTCTAAAGGCTGAACCTGCTCTATCAGGGTCTGTGAGACCTTGTTGACATTATTCAAGAGCAGATCGCGGCGTGTGGCAGAATCGACGAGGATCACCATAAAAAAGACTGCCGGCTCCCCAGTCCAATCGTCGCCAAGAGTGGGGATGACGTTCACGACATCGCGGCCGAGCTTTCGCGCGGCGCGCGCCACTGCCCCCTGAAACTCGGCTTGGTGGACAAACGCCCTGGGAACGTACACGACTCTATTATCCGCGATTGAGGCTCGGAGAAGGGAGCGAGCACATCACTTGCGCAATTTCACACACACTTCCCCTGCGCGCCTTCACGCACATCCCCGCCCGCCAGCCCCGGCGATGCCCCGCCCCTAAGCCGGCTGATGCGTCTCCGCTCGCCAGGTGTTGTTCGACGTATGATCGCCCTCGAGCCACCGTTTCAGCTCGGCATGCGCGCTCGCTTGCCGCGCGTCCGCGCCCTTCAGCGCCGCGGGGTTATCCACGGTCAGCTCCAGAATCATGCCGTTCGGATCCGTCGCGTACAGCGACCTGCAGTAGCCGTGCTCCAGGATGTACATACCCGGCCCATTCACGCCCGCCGCCTGCAGCCGTTTCTCCACCGCATCCTGGAATTTCGCGTCCACGTTCAACGCAATGTGATGAAAAGGCGAGCCTGGCATCTTGGGGCCGAACAGCTCCTGATCCTCGCGATGGGCAAACTGAAAGAACGCCAGCGCGCTGCCATCGGCCAGGCCAAAGAAGCAGTGACAATACACCCGCTCCTTGCCGAACAGCTCGTCCGCTTCGCACCAGGTTGCCACCAGCGGCATCCCGATCAGGTCCTCATAAAAGTGACGCGTCGCTTCCATGTCGCGCGTTACGTATGCGTTGTGATGTAGCCGGGTCGGCAGGTTTGTGGGTAGGTTCATGTTGCCTCCGGTCGAGAGCCGGAGCAACTCGCCTGCCACTCACTTCCGCAACATCGCCGTCCAGTCCGTGGTCAATGTCACCGGCGGCGAGCTCTTTTCCTCGCTCGACGAGTTCACCAGGAACCGCTTGCCGTCTTTCGAAATGTCCCAGCGCCAGGCGACGCCGGGCGCTCCGCCCAATCCGCCTGCGATGCGCGTACGGAACAGCGCCTTCGGCACACCGGCCTGGAAACCGGAACTGGTGTTCACGTCCACCGCCATCAGAGTGCCGTCGCGCGCGATGTAGAACAGCTCCTTGCCATCCGGACGCCAGCGCGCCTGCGTTCCACCGCCGTTCGACACCAGCCATTTTCCACCGGAAGACGCGGGAAATGGACGCACGTAGATTTCATTCGTGCCGGTTTCATTGGATGTGTACGACACCCACTTCCCGTCCGGCGAAAACTTACCCTGCACCTCGTTGAACTGGGTCGCCAGGTAAGGAACCGGCTTGCGAGCTTCCCCCAACGGCCCGCCCGGGTCCGGCAGAACCCACAGGTCTGCGTGCGTGTCCTTGGACTGCTGCTGGTAAAGCAGCCAGTGACCATCCGGGGACCAATCCTGTGGCGTCTTCACGCCGTCGGAGTGGAACAGCACTTCGGCCTTAGTGGCGCCGTTCGACGGCCTGCGGAAGATATCAGACGAGCTACCGCCGCCGGCGGCAAAAGCGATCAGCTTCCCATCCGACGACCAGACGCCGTTCCCGGCGCCGTTGCTGTCGAAGGTGAAGCGCGAGCTGGCGTTGCGCGCCAGATCCAACAGCCAGACCACCCAGATGCCTTGCGAGTCGACGCGCCCCTCGGCCACCTGCGTTCCGTCCCGCGAGAGGTTCAGCTCATCGCGTCCGGCCGGTTCGCCGGGTTGCGACAAGACTTTACCCGAGCGATCGTACCAAATGAGCTCACGATTGGTGCTGCCCGCGCTGGTGACGGCCAGCACGCCGGTGTTTGACACCGTGGCTAAGGCGTCAAAGCGGCCGGTGGTCCCAACCGAGTCCGCCACGCGCACCGGGTCAGCGGTAAACTTCAACTTCCCCGCGTCGAACAGGCGCGCCATTAAGGTGTCGGTTCGCAGGAACACCACGTATCCGGTGCCTCCGGTGGCCGGTGCGAACAATGGTCCGGAATCGGAATCTGTCAGCCGCTGGTCCTCTTGTGCCGGCTTTTCGTCCAGTGATCGGACGTACAGTCCCTGGAAACGCGGATCCGCCGCCAGAAAGTAGAGGAAGTGCTGCTGATCCGGGAGAAACACCGGCCAGCCGTATCCTACGTCGCCGCGCTTGGGATCGAGCTGGGTGAGTTGCACCGGCTCACCTCCCGCCGCGCTCACGCGGTCCATCACGTAGGATTCGCCGAAAACAATGACGTCCTGCTTATTCCACGACAGCCCGATGAAAGGCGGCGTGTAGGAACAGATGGTTTCCGGCGCGCCTCCGGACACGTCGATCTTCTTCAATTTGCCTGCGGCGTTGAATGCGATGTAGCGGCTATCGGGCGACCAGGCCAGGGTGCCGGCGCCCTCCGTGCCAGCCAGCTGGCGCGCCTGCACCGTATCGAGCGAACGGATCCAGACACCGCGCCGCCCATCGGCGCCCTGAACCGTCATGGCAAGCTTGGTCCCGTCCGGTGACAGGGCCAAGGCCTCGATGATGCCGTTGTCCGGCGCCACAATTTCGAAGCGGACCGAGGCCGCCGGTGCGGACGGTCTCCAGCGAAGCACAATGAAAATCGCAGCGCTCAGGATCACCGCGGCGGCGATGGCTCCCCAGATGAGCCGCATGGTTCGTGATGAGGTTGCCTGCGGCGGCGGCGTCAACGCGGGGGCGCCCTCTAGCAGCAGGGCCGCGTCGCCAATGTCGCGCAGCCGCTTCTTAGGGTCTTTTTCAAGGCACCGTTCCAGCAGGCGGCGGGCTTTATCGGGCACGCGGTTCAGGTCCGGCTGTACCTTCACCACGGATGCCAGCGTGTCGGTGACGTCCTCGCCCTGGAACACTCGATGCCCGGTCAGCAGTTCATAGAGCACCACACCAAACGACCAGATGTCGGCGCGCTTGTCCACTTTCTTGCCGCGCGCCTGTTCCGGGCTCATATACGCGGCCGTGCCGAGGATCAAGCCGACCTCGGTGGCATGCACGGTCAGCGTGGGAGAATGGCTGGGGTTATCGCTTCCCGACCCGGAGCTGCTGTTCTCCGACGGATTGCTGAACGCCTTGGCCAAGCCGAAGTCGAGAAGCTTGACCGTGCCGTCGGGCGTCACTTTGATGTTGGCAGGCTTCAGATCGCGATGCACGATACCGCGTTCGTGCGCGTAGTCGAGCGCGGCGGCGATTTGAGACGCGATCTTCCAGGCGTCATCGAAGGGCATCGGGCCTTTGGGCGATTCGCCTTCCACCAGTTCCATCACCAGCGCGTTTTCTTCGACGCCGAAGATGGTGGCGATATTCGGATGATTCAGCGACGCCAGGACCTCGGCCTCGCGCTGGAACCGGGCCATGCGTTCCGGGTCGCGCGCGAAGGCCTCGGGCAGAACCTTCACCGCTACGTCGCGCTTCAGCTTGGTATCGCGGGCGCGATACACTTCGCCCATGCCCCCGGCGCCAAGGGGCGCAACAATTTCGTACGGCCCGAAGCGAGCACCTGTGGATAAAGGCATGAAGAACGATTCTAGCCCACCAGCACACACCGCGCCGAAATTATTTCAGTGCACTCGCAGGACCGCGATGGTCGCATCGTCGGTCTGGCGCCCGCCGGTGAAGTCATCCATCGACGCGAAGATTCCGCGGAGTACGTCGCCAGCGGATTCGCCCCGGTTTTGCTCTGCGGCCTTCTTGAGGCCCCCGACACCCCACTCCTCGCTCAGCGGATTCGCCGTTTCCACTACGCCGTCAGTGTAGGCCACGATGAGATCGCCCGCGTGAAGGGCCACACATTCTTCGCAATAAGTCCAGTCCGGAAACATGCCCACGGGCGCGCCGGAGGTCTCCAACCAATGGAGGGAGCCGTCGCGCCTCAGGACAAGCGGTGGATTATGACCGGCGTTGACATATCGCAGCGTGCGGGTCGCATCGTCGAAGATGCCATAAAACAAAGTCGCATAGTGGTTCGCGAGCGAGGACGCGTGCACCTGACGGTTGACTACGTCGAAGATGGTCGCGATGTCGTCGCCTGCGAACAGAGCAGCCGTCCGCAACGAGGACTGGACGTTCGATATCATGAGCGCCGCCGCCAGTCCCTTGCCCGATGCGTCGCCCACTGCCAGCGCCAGCCGGTTTCCTGACAGCGGCGTGAAGTTGTAGCAGTCGCCGCCCAGCGCTTGCATCTGCCTGCATCTACCCGCGTAATCCCACGCATCGATCTCGGGAATGGGGTGCTGCATGAACCGTTGTTGTACATCGCAGGCCGTCGCCCAATCGTGTCCGGATTCCATCGCCAGTGTTTCGCTCAGCATCTTCTCGCCTCTCACTGGTATGTCGATCCAGGACGCTCCAAATCGACACCGGCTACTCCTCGTAAGCCTGCTGCAGACGTCTGATGTCGATTTTGGTCATCTGCAGCATCGCCTTCATGACGCGCGTTGCCTTCGCGGGATCGGGATCGCCCAGCAGCTTCATCAAGACGTTCGGAATGATCTGCCAGGAAATGCCGAACTTGTCCTGTAGCCAGCCGCACTGGTCCGTACGCCCGCCTTCGGAAAGCTTGGCCCATAGCTGATCCACTTCCTCCTGCGTCTGGCAGTCGACAAAGAACGAGATTGCCGGCGTGAACTTGAATACGGGTCCGCCGTTGAGGGCCACAAAGTCCTGCCCTTCGATCTGAAACGTGATCGTCATGACGGAGCCTTTGGGTCCCGGCCCGGCGTCTCCATACCGGCGGATTGATCCGATCTTCGAGTTCTTGAAGATAGAGACATAGAAATTCGCGGCCTCTTCGGCCTGGGTGTCGAACCACAGGAATGGCGTGATCTTCTGCATGATCGTTCTCCTATTGCACCGGCAGACCGCCGATTTCAAGCACTGGCCGGATCTCGACGGTTCCCCATCGGCCGGCCGGGATCTCTCCCGCGATCTGGATCGCCCGATCCAGGTTCTCGGCTTCCACCAGAAAATAACCGCCCAGTTGTTCACGCGTCTCGGCGAACGGCCCGTCGGTGATGATCCGCTTGCCGTCCTGGATGCGAACGCTGGTGGCCGTCGAGGTCGGATGCAAGGGACCAACCGAAAGCAATTCCCCTTTGGCGTGAAGCTCGCGCGCGTAGCCGGCGGACTCCGCGTAGCACTTCGCGCGCTGCTCCTCGCTCAGCGAATTCTCGTCCAGATAAATGAGCAACATGTATTTCATGGATGTGCCTCCACGTGTGAGTCGAGCGGCGCCGGGCTGAATCGACACCGGGCTGCGAAAAAACCTAAAATCAGTAGGTTGGTGGACGCCGCTACCGCCGTCGAAGCATTGTACCGCTCGGACTGGGGCCGGATCGTGGCCACGTTGATCAGCCTTCTGGGCGACTTCGATATGGCCGAAGAGTTTGCGCAGGAAGCATTTACGGCGGCCCTGCACCAGTGGCCGGAGACTGGGATCCCGGACCAGCCGCGCGCCTGGATCGTTCAAACCGCGCGCCACAAGGCCATCGACCGGCTGCGGCGCCAGACCTTGTTTAAAGATAAGATCGAGGCGCAACTCGCGCACGAACTCGCCAACGCCGCCAACGAACTCGCCGAATACGACGGTAGTGAGATTGCTGACGAACGGCTTCGCCTGATCTTCACCTGCTGCCACCCGGCGCTGGCCCGCGAAGCGCAGATTGCGCTGACGCTGCGCACGCTTTGCGGGTTGGAAACCGACGAGATCGCGCGCGCGTTTCTGGTGCCGACGCCCACCATGGCGCAGCGGCTGGTGCGGGCGAAGCGCAAAATCCGCGAGGCCCGGATTCCCTACCAGGTTCCCGAAGCGAGTCAGCTCGCAGAACGCCTCAACGCCGTGTTGGGCGTGATCTATCTGGTTTTCAATGAAGGCTACACGGCGACGCGCGGCGAGCGGTTGATCCGCACCGATCTCTCCGCTGAAGCGATTCGCCTGGGCCAACTGGTTCGCAGCCTGATGTCGCCGCAGCCTCCGGAGGCGACCGGCCTGGTGGCGCTGATGCTGCTGCACGATGCCCGGCGCGAATCCCGCATCGATGCAGCCGGAGACATCGTCGTGCTGGAAGAGCAGGATCGCAGCCGCTGGAATCACCAACAGATCGCTGAAGCGCTGCCGCTGGTAGCGCAGGCGCTGCGCTCGGGTCCCGGCTCCTACGCGCTCCAAGCGGCGATCGCGGCCGAACATTGCAAAGCCGCGCGTCCCGAAGACACCAACTGGCGCGAGATCGTTCGCCTTTACGATGAACTGCAGCGCCTGGAACCGTCGCCGATCGTGGGGCTGAATCGTGCCGTGGCGGTTGCTATGGCGGAGGGCTCCGAGCAGGGCTTGTCGATTGTCGACTCGCTGGCCGCCAGCGGCGATCTGGACGGCTATCATCTGCTGCACGCCGCGCGCGCCGATCTGCTGCGCCGCATGGGATCTCGCGAGGAAGCGGCCAAGAGCTACGTGCGCGCGCTCGAACTGGTCACCAACGACCGCGAGCGGCGCTATCTGGAGCGGCGTTTGCGCGAAGTCGCGCTTTCCAATTCCTGAACGGGCGGACTTTACGCGCCGGCCCTTCCCATTCGCTCGAGAAATCCCCGTGGATCGTAGAACGCCTGGATCTCGGCGATCTGTTCATTCTCGACGCGGAAGATATAGACGAGCGAGAGCGAACCGAAGCTCGTCTCCGCCTGCCAAACCGTCGCCACGTAGTCGTCTTCTTCGATTTGGCGGACTACGCGAACCTGGCTGATCACTGGAAGATAGACGGCAAGAAATCGGCACACACGATCGCGCCCCCGAATCGGCTCTCCGGAAAGCGGACTTTGATAGGTAACATTCTCGGCCAACGGCGCTCGGGACAGATCCTTCTCCTGCATGGCCTTCAAAAAGGCCGAGGTCGTGGCGAGGTTTGGATTCACCGGTCTACCTCAACACAGGAGAAGCTGGAAGCCTCGTCGGTGTTTCCCGTGCCTTTGTAGTGGGCGACCTTGGGGTACGCGCAAATGGGCCGGGTCGCGGCGACACCGTCCTCTGGCCGTGTGGGCGATTTATATTTTGTCGCGATGATCTCGCCAGGTGCGGCGCCGTCTTCCACCCAACGTTCCAGCGCCGCTTGAATCCCGTGCTGTGGATCGGAGCCCGAACCCGGAGTGGAACCGAGTACGTCGGCGCCCGGACCGCCTCCGCAATGCAGCATGCCCGGCACCAGGTACACTCGCATGAGTTCATCGGCGGTTTGCTTTCCCATTTTCGCGGCCACGTTGTCGTAATAATTGGTGCTGCTCAGCGGCGAAATATCGGGATCGGCCAGGCCGTGATAGATGATCAGCTTCCCGCCGTGATCTTTGAATTTGGTGAGATTCGCGTCCGTGGCATTGCGCGTCGGCCCGAGCTTGTCGTCCAGAAACTGGACGTCGTGATCGAAGTTGAAGCGGCGGAAGTCCCATGCCGGGTCCTGGTAGACGATCTTGGCCAGCGCGCCGACGCCGAAGGCATAGTTCAAGCTCTTGCCAGGCTGCGCGCCCATGATCCAGAGACCCCAACCCGCCGGCCCCGCTTCACCTCCGGGAAGCAATCCGGGAAATATCTGTTCACCCGACGAGTTCGCCGGGCCAGCATAGATCTTTTTCAACGCCTCCACCTGCGGCGCGGTCAGACAGGCATTCGACTCGGCTCCTTTGCACAGAAGCACCTCGGGATCGAAGTGGCACTTCGTGGGTTCGCTGACGACGCTGTCTTTGACTCCATCCATCGCGTCGCATTTTTCGAGAACCGCCGCCTCGACCGCCGGCAGCTTGCTGACAGGAACGTAGCTCGCCGGCTTCGACATCACCGCCTGGGTGTTCCAGATTTGCGCGACGGAAAGGTGGGTTGCAAACCAAGCTGGGTCGCCGGCAACGATACCGGTGTAGTCGTCCGGGTAGCGCTGGGCTTCCATCAGCGCCTGCCGCCCGCCGTTGGAGCAACTGCTGAAATACGACTTGGGATCCTTGCCGTAAAACGCGTCGATGATTTTCTTGGCGTTCACGGCGGTCAGATGAACTGCGCGATAGCCGTAATCGATGACCTTCTCGGGATGCCCCACCGCCCAATCCGCGCTGGTACCGCTTGCTTCGTGGCCGGTGTCCGTGGAGGACGTCGCGTACCCGGCTGCCAGCGCCTGCGCCATCCCCGGCGCATTGCTCGTGGGACCGGCGGAATAATTGATCGCGCCCGCAAACCCGCCATTGCCGACGCCGAGGTATCGTCCGTTCCAGCCGGTGGCCGGCATCCACACTTCGAACTCAATGTTCGAATCGCTCGAAGGACGAATGATGCCCTGCACGCGGCAAAACGCGGGCAGCGTCTTGTAAGCCGCGGCCTGCGCGGGATCGGCGGCACGCGGCGGCGCAAACTCCCCCGCTGCCACGATGCCGGCGGAAGTGATCGAGGTATCGGGAAGCTCGAAACCAGCGATCTTGTCGCAAGTGGCGGCGCAGAGCGCGCCGGGAAGAATCGCTGAAGCGACCAGCAGGATCTTATTCATCTGCAGCCTCCCCTCCTTGGGATGCGCTTACTTCGTACCGCGGTAAATCACCCGCCAGATTTTGCCCTTCTGGCTGTCGCTGATGTACAGCGAACCATCCGGGCCTTGCGCCACGCCATCCGGCCGCGCGACGGCGTCGTTCGGGTTCATCAACGGCGACTTGCCCGGAAAACCTTTCGCGAACACTTCGAAATCGCCCGACGGCTTGCCGCCCGAGAACGCCTGGAAAGTGATGTTGTAACCGTCCTGCGGCATGGGCGCGCGATTCCACGATCCATGAAACGCGATGAACGCGCCGCCGCGATAGTGCTGCGGGTACTCCTTGCCCGAATAAAACATCAGATCGACGGGCGCCCAATGCGCCGGAAACGCCGCGATCGGCAGTGTGAACTCACTGCACCGGCCGGACGTCTTGCCGTCGCCGCCGTACTCGGGATTGAGAAACAGCTTCTTCTGGCCGTAATCGTAGAAGCAATAGGGCCAGCCGAAGTTGGACCCCTGCACGGCGCGGTACATCGGCTCGGCCGGGCGCGTCGCGTTGTCCTCCACGGTGAAATGCTCGGGATAGAGCACGTTGAGTTGGTCGCGATTGTTCATCACGATGTACAGCGCGCCGTCGTGCCAGGCAATCGCGGGCATCTGCCTGAGGCCGGTGGCAAAGCGCGTCCCGTCGTCCTGCTTCTGCCCCAGCTTCTTCTCGTCGAACTTCCAGATGCCGCCGTGTTCTTTCAGAATCGGGCAGGGGTCCTGGCCGGCTGAGTTCTTTTGGCGGTCGCGGGCCTGGCAGGCATTCGACGGCGCGCCCACGTTGACGTACAGCGAGCCTTTGCCGTCGAACGTGATGCCCTTATCGCCGTGCTCCCGTTGTCCTTGTAGATCGCTCACCACGACTTCAGCTTCGCCCGAGGGCTTGAGCTGGCCCGGCGTCATCTTATATCGTTCCACCGAATTGACGTGCGCGACGTAGAGATAGCCGTCGTGCAGGGCGATTCCGGTGGTGCTCTTGTCGCCGAACGTTTCCTTCATTTCGAAACGCCCGTCGCCGTTGGTGTCCCGTAGCGCCACCACGCCGCCGTCGTTCGCGGTGCGGCCGCGGATGGCTACGTACAAATCGCCGTTGGGAGCCACAGCCATGTGCCGCGCGGTTCCGACTCCGTCGGCAACGACCAACGCGCAAAATCCGGCCGGCAGCGTGATACCGCCGTTGTCAGGATCGCAGGCCGGCGTTGCGGCCGATAGCGTGAAAGCGAAAAAAGCCGCGCCCAGGGCGCCGGCGAGCAGTGGAGTTACGAGGCGTTTCATTTCGTAGTTATTATAAAACCATGGCATGGCATACTCCTTTAGCAGTTTCGACAACCTTCGTGTTCACCTTGTTCTGCGCCGCTCCCCTGCTTCACTCGCAAACCGGGACCTCAGTTTGGGACGGCGTGTACACCGCGGCGCAGGCCACTCGCGGAAAAGCGTCCTATGGGAAAGCCTGCTCATCCTGCCACGGAGATGCTCTGGATGGCAGCGGAGGACAATCGCCCGCGCTCGCCGGCAAGGATTTCATGACGAACTGGAATGGTATGACCCTCGGCGATCTGTTTGACCGGATCCAATCCACCATGCCGGCTGACAATCCCGGAAGCCTCAAGCCCGCCGACGCCGCGGATATTATCGCGTACATGCTGCAGGTCAACATGTTTCCCGCCGGCCAAACCGACCTTGCATCCGAGACCGCCGCGCTGAAGAAGATCAAGATCGAAGCGACCAAGCCGGCCAACTAGGAGTCGTCATGGATTTTCCCGATCCTGCAGTGGACCTGAAGGAATCCGGCACTCACACGGCCGTGTTGGCGGGCGGGTGCTTCTGGTGCACCGAAGCCGTCTTCCAGCAAATCGAAGGCGTCGAGAAAGTCGTGTCCGGCTACTCCGGCGGCGAGGCAAGCACGGCCAATTACGACGCGGTCTGCTCGGGCCGCACTGGCCATGCTGAGTCGATCGAAATCACCTACGACGCGGGCGCCGTTTCCTATGGGCAACTCCTGAAGGTGTTCTTCAGCGTTGCGCACGATCCCACGCAGCTCAATCGTCAGGGCGCGGATCGCGGGACGCAGTACCGGTCAGCGATCTTTTACGCGAACGACGACCAGAAGCGTGTGGCGGAAGCCTACATCCGGCAACTGGAGCAGGCGCACACTTTCAGCTCGCCGATCGTCACCGAAGTGTCGCCCTTAAAGGCCTTCTATCCGGCCGAAGCGCATCACCAGAACTTCTGCAACCTGCATCCGGGATATCCGTACGTGGTCGCTGTGGCGGACCCGAAGGTCGCCAAGACCCAGAAGCAGTATCCCGAGTTGCTTAAGAAGTAGTCTCAATCCCGGCGGGCAGAAGGCGGCGCGACGCAACGCGAAGTTCGAGCGTGTGCAATCCGGGCGGAAGCCCCTCCGGCAGGCGCAGGTTCACTTCGTAGCGCGGCGCGCGCGGGTCGATGCACAGAACCTCGACACGCGAGATGGATTGGCCGTCAACGCTAGCGCCGATGGATTCCGGCTCGCTCACTTCCTCCAGTTGCACTTTCAGAAGCCCCGTCGTGCTGCGGTTCTGTTGCACCAGATTCACCCCGTCGGTGATGGAAATGATGCGCGGAACCATAGGAGGGGCCGGGATCACGCGCAGGATCGCGGGCTGACACAGCGGCTGGCCGTTCAAGCGCAATTCCAGCGGCAACAGCCCGGTCCGGAGATGTTCGGGAAGCCAGGCGTTGATCTGCTGCAGTCCTTCGGCCGCGGGCGGACCGATGTAGCATGGTGTGGCCGCGGCGCCGTCCACCAGCACTTCGAGCGCATTCAAGTCGCACCCAGCGGGCAGGCCTTTCATCGATACAGCGATCACCGCGTGACGCCCGCGGTTTGGAACCGCCGGCTCGCGCGTGTAAGCGTGGGTGATCCGAAAAATGCGCGCCGGCACATCGGGCGCAGTGGGAAGCGGACCGCCCGGCTTGCGCCACGTCGTCCACATATACTGCGTCCGGACGCCGTCCAGCGCCATGAGTTGCAAGCCGTTCCCGCGCGTAAACGCACGAATGTCGTCGTCTGAGAAGCTCACGCCGCTCCACGTCGTGGGCGCGCCGCGCGTCTGCAGCCCGTTGAATTGGCCGCGAAAAATCCCGCCCGGCCTCAACACGCGACGAATCTCACGCATGTATTCCAGCACCACGTTGCGGCTGGGGATGTGTTGGAAGACCGCGTAGGTGTAAACGAAGTCGAACGATTCGTTGGCGAATAGCGCCAGGCTCGCTCCGCCCGTGGCGTGTACATGAGCGTGCGGGATGCCGCGCAGACGTTCGCGTGCCAGGACGATCATTTCGTCCGAGACATCCACGCCGTGAATCTCGCCGAAGCGGCTACTGAGCGGCTTCATCAACCGGCCCGGTCCGCAGCCGATCTCGAGCGCGCGCCACGTCCGTTGGTTGGCATTCGCGGGCAGACGCTTCAACTCCGCTTCCAGGTTCTTCAGAACGTCCGCCGCGGTGGCGTCGAACCCGGCTTCGTCCTGATCGCGTCCGCCGAACGCGACGTAGTAATGCGCGTCCTCACGCGCGCGACGGTTCCAGTCCTCGCGCATCCTCTGGCTGACGTCTTCGGCCCGTTCACTCATCCGTGCACTGATTGCCTTTGATCGTATTCTCGGACATCTTGACGCTCGGCGCGGCTTCAATGCAATGCTCCTTCATCTTGTAGCCGCTGATCACGTTGTTCTCGATGGTAATGTGCCGCGCCGGGCCCGGGCGTTCCCCGCCCTTGGCCAGATAGATCCCGCTCTCCAGAAACCCCGGCTCGCCTAAAATGGCCAGGCATCCGAACTTCAAGTGCGTTTCGTTGCAGTGCGCCGTGTTCAAGCGCGTCATGCGGTTGTTGCGGATGGTGTGGCCTTCGCCCAGCACGAACATCCCGCCAAACTTCGTTCCCGAGATCTCATTGTTCTCGATGACAACATTTTGTGAATGCATCTCGATGCTGGCATTGTTCATCGCGATACCGAAGTTGCCGCTCGGGTAATCCTCCGGCGCGCCGCGGTTGATACACGTGTTGCCTCGCACCGCGCCGTCGTGAAATCCATCCAGGTCGATGCATTTGCCGTTGAATTCTTCGAAGCGATTGCCTTCGTATAACGAATGATCCACGTTACCCGCCGTATCGATGCCCACCGGCGTACCTCGACCCTCGACGTCGACAATGTCGAGTGGAAACCCGATGCGCGAGCCGCGATTGCCGGCCACCTGGACGTTCGCCGCGTGGCCCACCTGAATGGCGTCGCGCCCGATATCGAAGAACTGGTTGTTGCTGATCCGGCCCATGTGGTTGCGCGGAGAGCGGTAACGCGAATGCGTCCAAACCGCGTTGCCGAGAATGTTCCGAAAAACAGAATCGGCCACGGTGAAGGAGTCGACGCCTTCTTCGAGCAGAATGCCTCCGGACGTATTGTTGCGCCCCTTAGCGTTGTGCGAGCCGCTGTCGCGCACTGTGATGTGATCCAGCCACACGCCACGCGAATGGTTGACGAGAATCGCGAATCCGGCCACGTTGGCGAAATCCACATGATCCACCGACAGGCCATCGCCCTCGTCAACGAGAATGCCGTTATCCGTGAAGAACCCCGCGAAATCCTTGTCCGTGGGCGGTACCGGCAGCGCCTTTTCCAGCGCGCTGCGATTGCCGTCAATCGCAAAATTGCGGAACGTGATATTGCGGCAGCCGTGGCAGCTCAAGATGGCCCGGCCATGGAATTCCATCGATGCGCGCAAAACAGTGCCCTCGCCGGCGCCCACGATGGTCAGATCGTGCGCACCATCCGGCAGCTTCAGTTCCGACGAAACTTCCGTACTGCCGCGCGGAAGATGAACGGTGCCCGTCGCCGGAAACGACAGGCCAATCAACAAGGCAAGGATCAAACGTTATTCTATCTAGCATGGCGATTGAGTTTCGCGGCGTCCGCTTCCCCCCGCTCGACGACCTCACGGTCTCGGCTCCTGACGGGGCGGTCATCGGCGTGATCGGCGAAAAGGGCGCGGGCAAGAATGCCTTGCTGCGGCTGGCGGCGGGGACGGCGCAGCCCGAGGCCGGCGACGTCATCGCCAAAGGCGAGCGCCGCTACATTGGCCCGTCCGATCCCCTGCAACTGTCACCGGTCGACCTGCTGGCGATCGAGCACTCGCTCGCTCACCACGACGCCCTCGTGCGTGCCCGGGCGCGCGCCGGGATCGACCGCTTGCGAATTGCCGGAACTACCGTCCTGATCGTCTCGCACGAATTGGATCTGCTGTGCTCGATGTGCGACGAAGTCTGGTGGCTGGAGGCTGGACGCCTGGCGGGGCGCGGCGATCCGCGCGAGGTGCTGGACGCCTACCGCGAACACATCGCCGAAAAGGTCCGGGCCTGGGGAGCGACGCTGCGCAACCCGCTTCGCACCACCGCGCGACATGGCGACGGCCGCGCCGGGATCGTGTCGCTGGAAACGCTAGATGCCGCCGGCAAGCCAACCATGGTGTGGCGCAGCGGCGAAGACGCCTCCATCCGCGTGGCCGTACGTTATCGCGAGCCGGTCGAAGAACCCGTGATCGGCATCCTGATCCGCACGCGCATCGGCCTCGAAGTCTACGGCACGAACACCGAGCTCGAGAAAATCGCCACGGGCAAATACGCCGCTGGTGACATCCTGCAAATCGACTTCCGCTTCCGCTGCGACCTGTGCCCCGGCGAGTACACGCTCACCGCCGCTTCCCACGATGCCGACGGCACCGCGCACGATTGGATCGACGACGCCGTCGCATTCCAGGTTGCGGATTCGCGCTACACCGCGGGCGTCGCCAATCTCAGAGCGAAAGTTGAAGTGAAAAAGCTCGGCGGTCCCGCCGTTACTTCTGTTCCAGGATGAACGTGGGCGCCACGCCCGACATCGTGGAGAATCCCGAAGGCCCTACCGCGGTCAGCCAGCTGGAGCAGCCCTGCACTTTGCCCAGGTAGGAGTGCGGGTGCACGTCGACGCGCATCTTCTGCATCTCCAGGTGCCCGTATTGCAGCACCGGGAACACGTCCACCACCGGCTCCATGGCCTCCTGCACAACATACGGATTGCGCATGGCCGTACGCAGCGCCTTCTCCCACGCGGCCTCGTCCACTTCTGAGCCACGGAACGACTGCTGCTCGCCGCCGTCGTCGTTGGGCTGCAGCGTCAGCTTGCTGCGATTGCGCAGAATAAACTCGGGCAGATCCACCGTCTTGTTGCGGTAGCGCGTCTTGGTTTCGGAAACCACGCGCGTCCACGGCACGAATTCCTTGATGGCCTTGCGTTCGACGGCCGGAAAACCCGCCGTGATTTCTTCGTCGGTCAGCAAATCGAAGATGGCTTTCTTTTGCGCCAGCTCCGACCGGAAACTGTTCACCACGCACACCGCGCGCTCGCGGTAGGCGCGCAGCAGCGGATGCGACAGATCGAACCGCACCAGAAATTCCTGCACCTTGATGCGCCGGAAAATCAGGTCGATCGCGAAATCGCCGTGCCGCAGCACGTTATTGCGGTATTCCAGTTGATCCGGCGAAACCACCTCCACCGCATGCCCTTCCTTGCGCAGGAAGCCGGCAATCAGAGAGCTCTCGCGCGATTCGCCGGTCTGGAACGGCTGGCGGAATTCTAAGATCGCGATGTTCGGTTTTTTGCTCTTGCCGCCCCATTCTTTGTAAGCCTTCAGAATGGCTTGCAGCAGAAACTTGGTGCCCGGGAGTTTTTCCAGCTTATAGCGCTTGCGGAATTCTTTCATCGGCGCGGCTTCGTAAAAGATATCCGAGAGAGCTTCGCCATACGCAACTCCGGTCGGCGTATCGGGAATGTAGCGCGCAAAACGCAGCGTGCCGTTGTTCAAATGCGTGTCAATGAGCGACGTCACGCCCAGAAACGGATAACCCGGATCCACCGCCGCCAGCATCTTCTCGGCGGGCAATAATTCCATGCGCGAAAGCAACGCCGGACTGCCGATCGCCATGTTCTCGATCCGCTCGATGGCCTTTGAGAACGACTCCACCGCCTTGACCAAACCAGCGTACTGCCTGCGCGTGATAAAATGCGGACGCAGAACCGGAGATACAGGTCTTCCAGCAACGACCAAGTTGTGCGCCTTCATGCGTTCCTGGAGTTGGTGTGCCCACGACAGGTCGCGATAGTGGTCGCCTTCTAGAATTTTGTGGTAGCGGGCTACTGCCTCGCTCAACTGGTTCATTGCGTCAGTGAGTCTCTTATTAAGACTTCCCTAAGCCCAGTATTGCACGCCGCAGCCCGAAAAGTGAAGCAACCGCCTCGCCAATAGACGAATTAGTCTTTTCTTTTCTGCATCTTGCGAAGAATTTACCCTAGCTCGCCTTAGGCCTGTTTTTCGGCCTCACGCCGCTCCAATTCCAGGAGCTTTTGTTTCCGCGCGACGCCCCAACGATAGCCGCCCATGTCGCCATCTTCGCGAACCACGCGATGACAAGGAATCGCGACCGCCACCGGATTGGCGGCGCAAGCTCGCGCAACCGCGCGCGCCGCTCGAGGATTTCCGATCGCTCGCGCCACTTCGCTATACGATTTCGTCGCGCCGCGCGGAATCGCTTGAAGCTGCTCCCACACCAGGCGCTGAAACGCGGTCGCCTGAACGTCCAGCGGCAGCCGCTCGCTTCCCTGCCCCCGGATCAGGCCGCGAACGGCACGAATGTGCCCGGCCAGTTCCCGGTCGGCACGGTTCAATTCCGCCTTGGGAAACTCTGCGCGCAGCGCGCTCTCCAGCGCCGCGTCCGAATCACCGAACTGGATCGAGCAAACCCCTTGCGCCGTTGCCGCGATCAGCGCCTGCCCGATCGTCGTCGGTCCGATCGCATAACGAATCCGCACTCCCGCACCCTGTTTGCGATAACGCGACGGCGTCATCCCCAATTGCGACGCGGCGCGCTCGTACAAGCGGCTGCTCGATCCGTACCCGGCGTCGTACATCGAGCGCGTCACCGAATGCCCCTGCTGCAATCCCACTTTCAGCGCCAACAACCGGCGCGAATCGGCGTAAGCACGCGGAGTAATTCCGGTCAACGTCTTGAATGTCCGCTGCAGATGGAACGGGCTGATCCCCAGCGCGCGGCCGAGCACATCCAGCGTCGCCGGCTCGCCCGGATGCGCGTCGATATAGCGGCAGACTTTCTCCACCACGTCCCAGTTGCCCGCCTGCCCTGCCCTTGCATCCGGCTTACAGCGCTTGCACGGCCGAAATCCGGCCCGCTCCGCCGATTCGCGATCGCGGAAGTAAATCACGTTCTCGCGTTTCGGCCGCCTGGACGGGCAGCCCGGCCGGCAATAGATGCCCGTGGTGAGCACAGCGTAGAGAAACACGCCGTTCATCGCCTGATCGCGGCCGGCGACCGCGTCCCAATAGCTGCCTTCCCAGAATTGCCTTTCCTCGGCCATCGTTCCCAGTGCGGCTGCGCTGATCATTGCAATCCCTCCTTCGAAGGATCATGCTACGCGTTTCCGCTTTTGATAAATATCCGATTCTTGCGCTTGAATCCGCGCGTCAGTTTTCTTTGTCCAGCGTGAAGGTGATGGATCCGATGGGAAAGCTCATGCGGGCGCGCACCTGCACCGGCAGCCGGCGCGCGTCGTCCGTCAGCCAGATATAAAGTTCGGCCTTGCGCGAATACAGCACACCGTTAAAGATGAACGCCTCATAGCGGACCGTGTTGTACGTCCCCGCGGTCACTTTGATCTGCTCGCGATCCTGCGCCTCGATGCGCGCCATCGCCGACTTCTTGCCGTCGCTCAAGGGAAACTGCGCGCTTTGCCCTGGCTCCAGATGCAGCATCCGCAGCTTGAGCAGCCCGCCGATTACGTCGCTCACGCACGGCGGAATCGCGACTTCGGCCGTCTTGATGGTCGCGTTCTTCACCAGGTCGCGCTCCACGTAGCTCGCCTTGCCGCGGCTATGATCGTAGTCGACCACGGTTTCCTTGTGCCGCTTGCCTTCCTGCGAGTCCAGATGAGTGGACACCGCGCAGAACTGGTTCACCATGTCAACGTCGTAATTGTCCTCCAGCTTGTAGAGCTTCGAAACCAGTCCGCCCGATTCGATGTGAAGCTTGGTGTGCCACCGCTCGTCTTCAGCTTGTTTGGTTGGCTGTAGAGTCACGCGCGCGGCCCCGGCGTAAATCAGGCGCCATTCGATGTTATAGGTGAGCGTCTCGGCCGAAGGAAACGTTACGGCCACGCCATCCACTGGCTTGCCGTCCGCCGTCTTCGCGTCCGCAGGTTTCGCCTGCGGGGCTGAGAAGGTCGGCAGCAGCAGGGCCAAACAGGCGGCCGCAAGACGTGGGGGAGGACGCCCTGGCATGCACCTTAGAGTGTGACAGAAGAATGAATCCCGCGCAAACCTCAGCGCCGGCACGGCCTGCCCGTCACAAATGGCCTCCAGGCGTAACTTCAAGGAACATCGCCGTTTTCTCGCGGCGGAACGTGGCGAAGCCCAGCCGCCCAAAAAACGACGTCTGGCTGGTGACCGCGAATAGTTCCCGAATCCCGCGTTCGCGCGCTCTCTCGATGCAGCACGCCACCAACTTCGAGGCCACGCCGCGGTCTTGAAAATCCGGAGCCACCGCCAGGCTGCGCACCTCCGCCAACCGTTTCGAATACACCTGCAGCGCGCAGCAGCCCACCAGTTTCCCTGCGGCCTCGGCGACAAAGAAGGACGCCAGACCCGGCAGATGCCCTTGCACCAATTGGCCGGGAAACAGCCGGATCAATCCACGGATGCCCGCCATCTCTCCTGCCTGTGCGGGCCGGATCGTAATCCTGGGATGCGCAACGGGGCTGCGGGCTCGGTTCGGCACCACTCAATATTCGCAAAAAGCAAAGCCAGCCAGACGCCATGCGACAATGGTGACCCTATAAAGGCATTTCCGTGAAGCACCGCTATCGCGTTCTGGGCCTGTTAATCCTGCTCTTCGGGATCACTTACCTGGACCGCGTCTGCATCTCGGTAGCCGGCCCCCGCATCCAGGAGGACCTGCACATCAGTCCCGTCGGCTGGGGCTGGGTGACAGCGATGTTCACCCTTTCCTACTGCCTGTTCGAAATCCCGACGGGCGCTCTGGCAGACCGGCTAGGCCCGCGGCGCGTGTTGACCCGAATCGTGCTGTGGTGGTCCGCCTTCACGTCCCTCACCGGCTTGATGTCGAACTACTATCTTCTGCTCCTCACCCGGTTTTGCTTCGGCGCCGGCGAGGCGGGCGCTTTCCCGGCCTCATCGGTCGTCGTGGCGCGCTGATTCCCCTCTTCGCAGCGCGCCGGTGTCTCTGGTGTCGTGCTCATGGCGAGCCAGATCGGCGGAGCTGTCGCGCCGTTGTTGGTCGTACCCATCCAGATGCGTTATGGATGGCGTGCATCCTTTTATGTATTTGGCGCGCTCGGACTCGTTTGGGCGGCCGTTTGGTACGCCTGGTTCCGCGATTCTCCCGCTGAGATGCGCGGAGTGCGCCCGGCCGAACTGCAGGAAACCGCGCAACTGCATCCCGCGCCCGCCCATGGGTTCCCGTGGCGCATCGCGCTTCGTTCGCCCAGCGTGCAGGCGATGTTGATCGTGGCCTTCTGCTATATCTACGTCTACACTTTCTTCCAGACCTGGTTTCACACGTTTCTGGTCAAGGGACGCGGGTTCAGCGAAGGAAGCCTGGTCCTCTCCGCGCTGCCCTACCTCGTGGCTGCATGCACGAACCTGGCCGGAGGCGCGGCAAGCGACGCTCTGGCGAGGCGGCTTGGCTTGAAATGGGGACGCAGACTGCTCGGCATCGCGGGACTGAGTTGCTCGGGTGTTTGCGTGCTCGGCGCAATGGTCACTCGCCAGCAGTTGCTCACCGTCATTCTCCTGTCGCTTGCGTATGGGTCAATCACCCTCCAACAATCCGGAGTCTTCGGCGTGTGCCTGGATTTAGGACACAGGCACGCCGGCGCCGTGGTGGGCCTGATGAACACGTCCTCGCAAGTGGGAGGCCTGGTGTCCTCGGTCGCCTACGGCTACATCGTGACGCGGTTCGGCAGCTACGACGCGCCGTTCGTTCCAATGGCGGCCGTGCTGTTCCTCGGCGCGCTGCTCTGGTTCAAGATTGATGCGTCGCAAGCCATAGACCGGGATCTCAGAGCCGAGCCCGCATCCGTCGGCGCGTGACGCGCATGCCAGTGCCAGTGTTGATATTCTGGAACGCGGAACAGGAGGATCTTAAATGAAATCGACTGCAACAATCACCATTGTGCTGGGTGTGGCCGCCGCTGCGGCCGCCTTGTGCCAGCCTCTGCCGCCCGCCGGCAAAACAACTGGCCCAGGTGTGCAGGCTTTCCGCGACTCCAAGGAACCCGAGGTGCTCAAGACCTGCAAGGTTCCGCCCCCGGCCCCGCGACCTTTCCCCAGAGGACGTGCTGCCGCCGCCGAGGCGCCGCGCCCCAAGGAAGTCCCCGGCATCGCCGGCGTCGTGGCCGCGGGCCAGCAATGGAAAGACGTCTGGGAAGTGAGCGGCAATAACGCCGATGGCATCATCGCCACCAAAGATGGCGGCCTTCTGATCGCCCAGAACGACAACAGCCAGGTCATGAAGCTCGACAAGAACGGCAAAGCGTCGGTGGCATACTCTGGCACCAATACTGGCGGATCGGTCGCAATGAACTCCAAGGGCCAGCTCTTCGTCGCCAACCGCGGCCTGCGCGCCTCAATTGAAGAACTCGCGCCAAAGAAGAGGACGCTGGCCAACGAAATCAACGGCGATCCGTTCGACTGCCAGGGCGGCGTTCTGAACGACATCTCAGCCGACAGCAAGGGCGGCGTCTACTTCACCATGGGTACCGTGTTCTACGCGGATCCGCACGGCAAAGTGACCAAGTACGGCGAGAATCTTTTCACCAACGGCATCGTCCTGAGCGCCGACGAAAAGCATCTCTTCGTGACCAACGGCCCGACAGTGGCCGAGTTTGACGTCCAGCCCGATGGCTCGCTCACCAACCAGCACGAGTTCGCCAAACTGGAAGGCGGCGGCTTCGGCGGCGACGGCAGCACCTTCGATTCCGCGGGCCGCCTCTATGTCACATCCAACGGCGGCGTTAACGTGCTCTCGCCCGATGGCAAGAACCTGGGCCTCATTCCGACGCCGCGCGACGTCATCAGCGTGGCCTTCAGCGGCCCGGACCGCAAGACCCTCTACGCCGTCTCGCGCGACAACGCCCAGAACAAAGACTGGATCATCGCGCTGCAAATGATCGCGCAAGGCCCGAAGGGCCGCGGCAAATAGCGCGACCCCGGCGCGCACAAGGTTACAGCGGCAACCAGAGCAGCCGGTTCTCCCATTCCGCCGCCTCCGACGCGAGCCAGACTAGCAGGAGCTGATCGATCGCCGTTGCAACGTCGAGGCTCTGCGGAATGAGGAACACTCCGGCGCTGTGTTTGTCAGCGCGCAAAAAGGCTCGAAAGTGAGAAGGCATCGTTCCGGCGTCGTGGGAAACAAGCACGCGCCGCTGCTCGGCCGCCAGCTCGAGCACCGCGGAGTCATCCATCCCGCGCAGCCCGGCGCCGTGAGCAGTCAGGAAGTCCACGGACGGTTCCCGGCGGACTACGCCGGTCACAATCGCCTTGTTCAGATCGGCGTCCGCGAGAAACCGGACCTTCACGACGGGCGGGTCGTAGGCACGTCGTCCCGAGCCCGCATCAGCCTCTCACGAAGACTCGCCGGCAGCGGTTCGGTATTCCGCTTTCCCTCCGCCCACTTCTCGCCCTGGCGGATAAGATAAGCGTCAACCTCAGCCTGGTTCGCCAGATAGTAAGCAATGGCGCCGTAAACTTCTTCGAGTTGAAGCAACTCGAAATTTTGGCAGATCGTCTCCGGAGACTCGCCTCGGCGGAACGCATGCACAATCGAATCCAGCGAGATCCGTGTGCGGGCAACGTAGTAGCTGCCCTCGCGCTCCTCGATGTATTCCTTCGCCATGCTTGTCTTGATTGTACCGTCTTGAGAAACTCAGGCATCGGTGCCAGCTTCCGCGCGTGCTCGGATATCCGCGCAAAGCGTTGGTGGACGCACGAGGAATTTAACAATCCAGGTCGATGATGCCGCATCCCCGCTCCGCCTGTGCTCTCATAATTGAACAAGCATGCTCGGCGCCGAATGCCTCCTCAGAACCCTGCTTCAATCCGGAATCGACACCTGCTTCATGAACCCCGGCACGTCCGAAATGCAGTTCGTCGCCGCGCTCGACCGCGTCCATGGCGTGCGCAGCGTCCTCGGCCTCTTCGAAGGTGTCTGCTCCGGCGCTGCCGACGGATATGCGCGCATGCTACGCCGCCCCGCCGCCACTCTCCTGCATCTCGGCCCCGGCCTCGGCAACGCGCTCGCCAATCTCCATAACGCACGCAAAGCGCGATCGCCCGTGGTCAACATCGTCGGACAGCATACCGTCGAGCACCTCCGTTACGACGCGCCGCTCACCGCCGACATCGAAGCCTTCGCGCGCCCCGTTTCGGGCTGGGTCCGCACCCTCCACAACGCCTGCGACATGGGCGCCGACACCGCCGCCGCAATCCGCGCCGCCTGCACCCCTCCCGGCCACATCGCCACCCTCATCGTCCCTGCCGACTTCTCCTGGAGCGAATCCGGCGAACCATCGCAAACCTCGCAACCACCGCTGCGCCGCGACCCCCGTCCCGAATGCATCCGCGCAGCAGCCGCCATCCTCCGCTCCGGCGAGCCCACCGGCCTCTTGCTCGGCGGCGCCACCCTGCTCGCCCCCGCCCTCCACGCCGCCGGTCAACTCGCCGCCGCTACTTCCGTCCGCGTCTTCGCCGACCGCAACGCCGCCCGCACCGAACGCGGCGCCGGCAGATTCGCCCCGCTCCGCATCCCCTACTTCCCCGAAGACGCCGAGCCCGCGCTCGCCGGCCTGAAGCACCTCATCCTCGTCGAAAGCCTCCAGCCAGTCTCTTTCTTCGGATACCCCGGCCGCCGCAGCACGCTCGCTCCCGAAGACTGTTCCATCCACGTGCTCGCCTCCATCGAGGAAGACGGCGCGCAGGCCCTCCAAGCTCTTGTCGATGAATGCGCCGCGCGCTCCGCAGCGCCCGCAACCCAATCGCCCGCGCGCCCCGCTTTGCCCAACAGCGCGACACTAACGCCCGACACCATCGGTCTCACGCTAGCCGCCGAAATGCCCGAAGGCGCCATCGTCTCCGACGAAATGATCTCCGTCGCCGAGGCCGTCCTGCGCAACCTCGCCGGCGCCCGCCCCTTCGATCATCTGCCCATCACGGGAGGCTCCATCGGCCAGGGACTTCCCGTCGCCGTGGGCGCCGCCGTCGCTTGCCCCGATCGCAAAGTCATCGCCCTCCAAGCCGACGGCAGCGCCATGTACACCCTGCAATCCCTCTGGACCATGGCGCGAGAAAACCTCGACGTCGTCGCCATCATCCTCGCCAACCGCCGCTACAAGATTCTCGAAATCGAATCCCGCCGCACCGGCTCCGGCTCCATCGGCCCGCGCGCCAACGACATGATGGACCTCACCCGTCCCGATCTCGATTGGGTCAAATTGGCAGAAGGCCAAGGCGTCGCCGCTTCCCGCGCGTCCACCGCCGGCGAGTTCGCCGCCCAAATCCGCGACGCCATGAACCACCCGGGGCCCAGGCTCATCGAAGCGGTCCTCGCCTAGATTCTTCGCGAAATTGCCGCCGTTCGTCCGACTAGAATATAGGCTATGCAGTTGGACGTTCGTTTCGTGGCCACATTGACCATGTGGCTGGCCCTGGTGTTCACCGTATTCCTCACCGTAATCTGGTGGACCCGGCGGACCTATCGCGGCTACAGCCGCTGGACAGCGGCCGGCCTGCTGCTCGTGTTTTCGCTGCTCCTTCTGCGCATGCGTCCCGCCGCGCCGGATTGGCTGAGCATCGTAGCGGCCAACGCATTGATCGTCTTGGCCGCGATCCTCTATCTGGAGGGAGCCCGAGAGTTCCGCGGCTTAGCCCCGCGCAACTGGCTCGTGTACGCAGCCGGTGCGATCGCCATCGGCGGTGTGGTATTTTTCCGCTACGCCGTTCCAAACTTGAACGCCCGCGCCGCGATCATGTCCGCTTTCCTCGGAATTGTCTTGTTGCTCGTCTCCATTCGGTTGTTGCGCTCCATTCCGCCCGAACATAAGTTCGGCCTCACCCTTACCGGCGGAATGTTTGCGCTCAGCGCCGCAACTCTGCTGGCCCGTTCTCTCTACTGCTGCTTCGGACCGCCCATCAGCGATCTGTTGGCCTTCTCCGGTATCCACGGAGCCTTAGCCCTCGGCATCGCTGCCCAGATGGCCGCGTTTTCTGTCGGAATCGTTTTGCTTTCCGACGAGCGAATCGTCTCCGACTTGGCGCTTGCCCGGGAACACCTGGGGTGGGCCACGGCGGCCGTTGCCAGCCACATCGAAACCGAGGCCGTGCTGCGTGAAAGCGAAGAGCGCTTCCGGACCGTGGCCGACGCGGCTCCCGTCATGATCTGGGTATCCGGCGCCGGCAAGCTCTGCACCTTCTTTAACAAGCCCTGGCTCGATTTTCGCGGCCGTTCCATGTCTCAGGAGGCGGGCAACGGCTGGGCCGAAGGCGTGCATCCGGATGACCGGGATCGCTGCCTTCAGATCTACACCTCCTCGTTCGACGCCCGCCGTCCCTTTGAGATGGAGTATCGCCTGCGCCGCCACGATGGCGAGTACCGCTGGATCCTCGACCGCGGGACGCCGCTGCGCCAGAACGGCGAGTTCACCGGTTACATCGGTTCTTGCACCGACATCACTGAGCAGCGACTCATGGCCGAACGCCTCCTGGCTCAAAAGGTCCAACTCGCCGACGCGCAGCGTCTCGCCAACCTCGGCAGTTGGGAGCGCGACCTCGAAGACTGTGGCTTCGATTGTTCCGAGGAGTTCCTCCGCATCCTCGGGCTCCAGGGCAACCCGCCGGGAACTTTGTGGGCCTTTCTCCAATATGTCCATCCCAAGGATCGGCACCGGGTCTCCCAAAGCGCCTTGGAAATTCGCTCCAGCACATCCCCGGTTGAGATGTCCTACCGAATCGTCCGGCCCGACGGCGAAGTGCGGTTCGTACGAAGCATCGTGCAGGCCATCCGGGACGATCGCGGCAAAGCCCTTCGCACCGTTGGCGCCTTGCAGGACATCACCGAGCAGGTGAATGCGGCCAAGCTGTTGCGCGAGAGCGAGGAGCGCCTCCGCAATGCTGAGCGCCTGGTCCATGTGGGCAATTGGCACTGGGATCTGAAAAGCAACCAAGTGTCTTGGTCCGACGAAATGTTTCGCATCTTCGGCCAACCGCTCGACTACGCGCCAAGCTATGACGGATTCTTCCAAGCCGTCATACCGCAGGAACAGGATCGGTTGGCGCGAGAGCTGCAGGACGCGCTCGACAGCAAGCGCGGGTTCAGCAGCGAAGTTCAGATTCTCCGCCCTGACGGCGATGTCCGCACCATTACGTTCATCGCCGAGTTGCTCCTCGACGAAGAGGGCTCGCCGGCAGCCATGTTCGGCGCCACCAAGGACATCACCGATCGAAAAGACATTGAAACAACGCTCCTCCAAAGTCAGGAGCAGCTCCGCGCTTTGACGGCACGCCTCGTGGAAGTCCAGGAGGCAGGTCTGCGGGAGCTGGCCCGCGAGCTGCACGACAATCTCAGTCAGGACCTCGCCGCCTTGGGCATGGACATGTCCACCTTGCTTCGCCCTTCCGCCGAGCCGGGCCCGCCCCTTTCCGAGCGCCTGCGCGCGCTCCAACTCCGGGTTACCAAAATGGCTGCCGACGTTTACGCCATCTCCCATCGCCTCCATCCGGCCATCCTGGATGAACTCGGTTTGAACGCTGCTCTACGCGAAGAGTGCTGGGCCTTCTCGGAACGAACCGGCATTCCGGTTGAATTCGAGTCGGATTGCCCGTCGGCCTGCCATACGCCGGACGTGTCCTTGTGCGTCTACCGCGTAGCCCAGGAAGCTCTTCACAATATCGCCAAACACGCGCGCGCCACCAGGGTTCGGCTGACGCTCCTTTACGACGAGGGGAGCTGCACGCTGCGGATCGCCGACGACGGCCAGGGATTTGACCCGTGCGCCACCAAGGGTAGGAATTCCTTGGGCCTGATCAGCATGCGCGAGCGCGCCCGCCTCGTCAACGGCGATCTTCGCATCCAGTCCGAACCCGGTTTGGGAACCACGCTCGAGATCTCGGTGGCCCTCAAGCCCGTCGAAGCGTAGTCATCACTCACCAACCACTAGTGACCCGCCACCAGCTGGTTCATCGAGCGTAGCTGCTGTCGGCCGAGGCGGACTTCTTCTTGCTGAAAGGGTTCAGCTTGCTCCAAAACCTCTTTGTCCTTGGCGCGGCCGCGCCGCCGGCCTGTTCATGCTCCGGCCGGGCCGCGGGTGCAGCCGCCAAATGCTCCTCGAGTTCTTCGGAATTATGTTCAACCTTTCCATTCGTTGTGTCCAGCTCGCTCACAACGCGCTTCAGGTCCGAATCAGTTCTTTGAACGGCGCTCGAAAGTTGAGTTAATTGAGAAGCGGTGTCTTGCCGCCAGTCGGATTTTAGGTCGGACAACTGCGTCAGGACATCCTGGTCCCGTTCGAACGTTTTGGCCAGCGCGGAAGTATCCCTTTTCACTGCTGATTTGGCCTGCGCGACTGCGCTGGCGCCAACCGTTTGGAGCTGTTTGTTCAATTCGTCGTAGCGCAGCAGGTCTTGCTGCAAAACCCCGGAAAGTGCTTCTTTCATATCTGCTATCTGGCGCTCCGAACTCCGTTCTCTCAGATCGAGGTCATGCTCGACGCGCTGCTGCCGGATGAATTGGTAGGCGTTGCCGGCCAGAGACAGCATGATTCCGCCGAGTACAAGCCAGGTGGCAGCCGTACGCCAAGACAGACCCTGCGCGGCCGTCGTTTTGAGCGATTCGTTTGTAGACATGCTTCCTCCTTTGGAGGGGATACTCGAAGACACATGGCGTCGGCCTTCGTTTCGAGCGGCCGCGCCTACAAGTCGTAGAGCGCGCGCCCAGCCCACTGAGCTGGGCCGTGTAACGAGTGCCAGGGAAGGCCGCCACGCGAAGCGGGAGCCGGGACTGAAGGCGACGGTTGCGCGAGGCAAGAGCGCGAGAACGCTGACGAATGCGCGAGGCGCGCTCCTCAGGACTGAAAACAAATTCCGCCCAACCCCGCGCCCGCCATTGCGAACGGCGACGAATCCACGAGACGAAAGCGCAAGAAGGTTTGCGAACGCGTGAGCCGCGCCCCTCAGCAGTGCCAACAAAGATCGCCCGATCCCGTGGCACCCACGGCCAACGCCGACGATTCCAGCAAATAAAAACGCGAGAAAGTTTACGAACGCATTAACCGTGCCCCTCAGCAGTGCCACCAACGACCGCCCCATCCGGTGGCACCCACGATCAACGCCGACGAACCCACGATACAGAAGCGCGAGAAGGTTAACGAACGCATTAACCGTGGCTCTCAGCAGCGCCCACACAGATTGCCCGATCCCACGGCACCTACGGCCAACGCCGACGATTCCACGAGACAAAAGCGCAAGAAGGTTAACGAATGCGTTAACCGTGTCTCTCAGCAGCGCCCACACAGATTGCCCGATCCCACGGCACCCACGACCAACGCCGACGAACCCACCATACAAAAGCGCGAGAAGGTTAACGAACGCATTAACCGTGGCTCTCAGCAGCGCCCACACAGATTGCCCGATCCAACGGCACCCACGACCAACGCCGACGAACCCACGCGACAAAAGCGCAAGAAGGTTAACGAATGCGTTAACCGTGCCTCTCAGCAGCGCCCACACAGATTGCCCGATCCCACGGCACCCACGGCCAACGCCGACGAACCCACGATACAAAAGCGCGAGAAGGTTAACGAACGCGTTAACCGTGCCCCTCAGCAGCGCCCATACAGATTGCCCGATCCAACGGCACCCACGGCCAACGGCGAGGATCGTGCGGGACGGAAGCGCAAGAAGGCTGACGAATACACGAGCCGTGCTACTCGTGAATGCGTACCCTCGCTGTCGGCAGTCCCGGCAACGATACGGGCGCAGCGACACGAGCCGAAGCGGCCGTTCCCAGAACCGTGTCCTGGAGCGGTACAAGAATGTCGAGCCGCATCTCTTGCAGCGCAATTGACGGCTATTGCCAGAGTTCGACATTGTATCGCTCACACTGAGGCTTAGAAAACGGCTGACATCATGCTAGACTCCAAAGTCCGATTCTAGTTACCCACTTCGTTTCCGGGCTCCCCGTCACCAACCGCCAGTCACCAGCCACCAGCCACCCAATCTCCCCCGTTTCCAACAACCTCCCCCACTCCCTGCCCCCCACTCCTCCGTCCCCGTGCTACCCAAGTGTCCGAGGTGCCCAACATGTCCACAACAACGACTCCCACCAATCCCGACCCCGTCCTCCGCTGGCTCGAACGCCGCGAAGCCATCAACCGGTCTAATGCCCAACACTCCACCGGCCCGCGCACCCCCGTCGGCAAACGTATCTCATCCCGCAACGCCCTCACGCACGGCCTCACCGCCGCGTCGCCCGTTCTCCCCTCCGAAGACGGCGCCGCCTACCAAGCCCACTGCCGCGCCTTCCACGACGAGTACAAACCCGCCACCCCGACCGAAACCCAACTCGTCACCGAACTCACCGACACCGCTTGGCGCCTCAACCGCATCCCCAAACTCGAAGCCGCTCTCCTCGACCGCGCGGCCAACCCGCAAACCGAAGAAGCTGCCACGGCGTTTGACATCGTTGACGCCCACCGCGCCCTTGCCACCCTCGGACTCCACAGCGGCCGCCTCTCCCGCCAGTTCCAAAAGACGTTAACCACCCTCCGCGACCTCCAGGCCGAGCGCCGCCAGCACGAAGAGCACGCTCTCGCCCGTGCCGCCGCCCTCCTGGAAATGCACAAACACAAAGGACTTCCCTACGACCCCGCTCAGGATGGCTTCGTTTTTTCAAACGACCAACTCGCCGCCCACGCCAAGCACCTCGCCCGCCTCAATGAGTCCCGCCACTTCGAACATGTGCTCTTCCACATGCCGCCGCCCCGCCACCGCGAAGCTTTTTCGGTTGCATCGTCGATGAGCGTTTAAGTGAAGCTAAGACAAAAGATATGAAGAAGCTCGGTCCGCTCACTTCGGAGGAACTATCTCGCGAGGAAGCCTGTCTTTTGCACCCCGGCATGGGAGCCGCTCCGAAGCTGCGAAAAATTATGGCCTCGTTTACTTGGCAATGCTACCTTGACAAATCCCGGTTGCGCCGTTTGTTGAGTGCGGCTGGTCAAGAAACCGGATGCGTGAAGCGGTAGAATAACCACATGCCTTCTGGTCTGAACATTGAAGACGGGGTATACATCGAAGAACCAGTACGCACGCGCGTGGGTCTGCCCGTTATTCCGCGCGGCGCCTTTATCTTCGACGGAAAGAATGTGTGGCGGAAGCAAAATCGTCGGCCGTCGGCTTATGAGGCCATCCGGAGACACCGCACGGATTATGCGAAGTTCCGCTGCAACTGGTGTGGTTCTACCCAGACGATACAACTGAATCGCGAGACCGCCAGCCAGTTCTGCCCAAACTGTGGAGGGCCACGGTGACCGGAAGTCGCGCCTTGAATCATTTGCACACGCGCTCGTGGGTCATGCTATTTTCATCTTCCCGCTAAAGCCCCAAAAGCCCCACTACCCGCTGAGCCGGAATAGCCCCCCAATGCTACCCTCAAACTAGATGGGGCTTTCCGATTCTTTCTTTGGCCAAAAATTTGGCATCACCGAGCATGACCTCGACGCCTACCTCTCCGAAGCGCTCTCGGCCGGCGGCGAGTACGCCGATCTTTACTTCGAATACCTCGCCACCAGCAGCATCAGCATCGACGAATCCATCGTCAAAAGCGCCGTCCAGGGCGTCTCGCTGGGCGTCGGCGTCCGGGTAATCTCGGGCGAGCGCACCGGCTACGCCTACAGCGACGATCTCAGCCCCGAAAAAATCCGCCGCGCCGCGCGCGTGGCCGCCTGCATCGCCAACGGCCCGTCCAAGGTTGAGAAAACCGGATTCGAAGAAAGCCGCCGGCACGATCTTTATCCCGTCCTCACCGCGCCCAATGAAACCGGCCTCGCCGAACGCGTCGAACTGGTAAAGCGCGCCGATCGCGCCGCCCGCGCCGCCGACCATCGCGTGTTCCAGGTCCAGGCCAGCTTCGTCGACAACTTGCGCCATGTGCTGGTCGCCACCAGTGAGGGCGTCTTGACCTTCGACCGCCAGCCGCTCGCGCGCATAGGCGTCGCCGTCCTCGCCCGCAATGCAGACGGCCCTCCGCAGCGCGGTTACTCCGGCGGAGGCGGCCGCGTCGGCCTGGAAGTTTTCGAACAGGAAAAGACGCCCGAACACTTCGCGCGCGAAGCGGTCCGCCAGGCCATCGTGCAACTCGACGCGGTCCCCGCGCCGGCTGGTGAAATGACCGTCGTGCTCGGCCCCGGATGGCCCGGCATCCTCCTGCATGAAGCCGTCGGTCATGGCCTCGAAGCCGACTTCAACCGCAAGAAAGTTTCCGCCTTCAGCGACCGCATCGGCCAACAAGTCGCCAGCCCGCTGTGCACCGTCATCGATGACGGCACCATCCGCGATCGCCGCGGCTCGCTGAACGTCGACGATGAAGGCGCGCCCACGCAGCAGAACGTGCTGATCGAGAAGGGCGTCCTACGCGGATATCTGGTCGACAAGCTCTCCAGCCGCCTGCTCCGTTCGTCCTCCACCGGCAGCGGACGCCGCGAAAGCTATCAGTGCATCCCCATGCCGCGCATGACCAACACCTTCCTGCTGGCTGGCGAAAGCGATCCCGAGGAAATCATCCGCTCCACTCCGCGCGGCCTTTACTGCGCGAACTTCGGAGGCGGCCAGGTGGACATCACCAGCGGCAATTTCGTGTTCAGCGCGGCGGAAAGCTACCTGATCGAAGACGGGCACATCACGCGTCCCGTGCGCGGCGCAACGCTGATCGGCAACGGACCGGAGGCGTTGAAATACGTCAGCCAGGTGGGCCACGATCTGAAACTCGACGAAGGCATCGGCATCTGCGGCAAGGCCGGCCAGAGCGTGCCGGTTGGCGTCGGCATTCCCACCATCAAGATTGATCGCATGACGGTAGGCGGCACGGCGGGATGATCGATCCGGAACTCGCTCAACACGCAGTGCGCCTGGCGCTGGAGCGCGGTGCCACCGACGCCGAATGCACGCTCGCCGAGGGCGATGAATTCTCGGCCCAAGTCCGCATGCGGTCGCTCGAAAAACTGATCGATGCGGGATCGCGCAGCGCGGGGCTGCGCATTTTGATCGGACAACGCGTCGGATCATCGTACACTTCCGATTTATCCAGCGAAGGCATCCGCAAGATGGTGGAGTCGGCGCTGGCAGTCGCGGAGATCGCGACCGACGACCCGCACGCCGGGCTTCCCGAAGCCTCCGACCTGGGCGCGATCTCTGGCGACCTCGAGCTCTATTCGGACGACCTGGAAGGCATCGACACTGCCGCCCGCATCCGCGAGGCGCTCGAAACCGAAGAAGCCGCCTTCGCGGCCGACCCGCGCATCACTAACTCCGATGGAGCGTCGTTTGGCGCCGTTACGGGTGCGCGCGTGTTTGCGAACTCACGAGGCTTTGCGGGCTCCTACCGCGTTACTAGCTGCTCTCTCAGTACCACCCCGGTCGCTCGCCAGGGTGACTCCATGGAGCGCGACTATTGGTTCTCCTCCGCCCGCAGCCACGCGAAGCTCGAAAGCCCCGCCGCCATCGGACGCCGTGCCGCGGAGCGCACCGTTCGCCGCTTGGGTTCGCGCAAAGTGCCCACGCAGAAAGTTCCGGTGATCTTCGATCCGATGCCCGCGCGTTCGTTGATCGCCAACATTTTCGACGCCGTGGAAGGCGACGCCATCTACCGCCATGCTTCCTTCTTGGCGGGCAAACTCGGCGAGCGGGTCGCCTCCGAGCACGTCACCATCATCGACGACGGGACCATTCCGGGCCTGTTCGGCACCTCGCCCTTCGATGATGAAGGCGTGCCTTCGCGCCGCACCGTGGTCATCGATCGCGGTGTCTTTCAGAGCTATCTGCTGAACAGTTACACTGCTCGCAAGCTCGGGCTTCGCACCACCGGCAACGCCGCCCGCGGCATCACCGGCAACGCCGGCGTCGGGCACGGCAATTTCTATCTCGAAAGAGGAACGCGCTCGCCCGAAGAGCTGATCCGCGGCATCCGCAAGGGACTGTACGTGACGGAACTGATCGGCCAGGGCGTCAACATCGTCACCGGCGATTACTCGCGCGGCGCAGCCGGCCTGTGGATCGAGAATGGCGAGTTCGCTTATCCTGTATCCGAGATCACCATTGCGTCCACGTTGCCGCGCATGCTGATGGATCTCGAAGCCGCTGGCTCCGACCTCGAGTTCCGCGGCTCGGTGGCGTCGCCGACTTTGCTGATTGGGGAGATGACCGTCAGTGGGCAGTAAGAGCTTACTCGTCACTTTGGCCATCGCGCTGGTTTTGGCCGGCGGCCTGCTATGGTACGTCAATCGCCCGCGCCCCGCGGCTGGACCGCCTGCGCTCACGCCCGAAGCCAAAGCCTACGTTCACAACCTGCATCTCTCCGACGTCGCGATGAAAGCGACGGAGAGCTACGTCAAGCAGACGGTCACCGAAATCCAGGGCAAGATCACCAACACCGGCGACCGCACTGTCAACCGCGCCGACGTGTTCTGCATCTTCTATAACGTGTACGGCGAAGTGGTGCTGCGCGAGCGCGTGCAGATCGTGCAGAGCGCCTTGAAGCCCGGCGAGACGCGCGCGTTCCGGCTGCCGTTCGACGACATTCCCGACGGCTGGAACAACCAGATGCCGCAACTGGTGATCGCGCGCATCGAGTTCGTTTGATGGCCCGCATCCTGGTGGTGGAAGACGACCCCGGGCAGCTCGAGATTCGGCAGCAGATTCTGGAGAACGCAGGGTATGAAGTAGTCGGTGCGCAGAACGCCGTCGAAGCGTTGGAGCGTTTGCCCGGCTGCCAACTGGTGGTGACGGACCTTCGCATTCCGAACCCCGAAGACGGCCGCCGGTTGATCGAGGCGATCGCCGGCAAGGCGCACATTATCGTGCTGAGCGGAGCACACCCGGATGAAACGCTGCCGGTGGATGAGTTCCTCTCCAAGCCTTGCCCGTCGAAGCGGCTGCTGGAGGCGATCGCCAAATGGACTTCCGAGTCAAGGTGATTCCTAAGAGTTCGAAGACCGAGCTGGCGGGTTACCTTCCGGACGGAACCTGGAAGGTGAAGGTGGCGGCTGCTCCGGAAAAGGGCAAAGCCAATCGCGCGTTGTGCGAATTCCTGGCCGAGAAACTAGGCGTCGCGAAAACGAAAGTGCATATCGTTTCCGGCGAGACCGCGCATCTCAAGCGGATTCACGTGGACGAGTGAACCGGTTTGCTGCCGAAGGCCATCTTGGCAGCACCACGGCGGACTACCAGCAGCACGATGCCGGCGGCGAGTGTGGCAAGCGAAATCCATTGCGTGTAGGAGAGGCCGTAATGCAGACCCTGCTCGTGGTAGCGGAAGAACTCGATGGCGAAGCGAGCCGCTGAATACAACGTCAGATACCAACCGAGAATCGTGCCGGCGGTATGCGTTTTGCCGATGCGGTAGTACAGGGCGAGGAAGATGAGCAGGTCGGCGAAGGATTCGTAGAGCTGCGCGGGATGCAGCGGGACTCCCAAAGGCACACCGGTCAGGTCATGCGCCTGCGGATTGTGGAACGTCACGGCCCACGGCAGATTGGTCTCAGTGCCCCAGCAGCAGCCGGCCGAAAAACAACCGAGGCGGCCGACGGCCTGGCCGAGCGCGAGGCCCGGGGCGAAAACGTCGCAGGTCTCGAATCCCGGCAGATGCTGGCGGCGCATATAAAGGATAGCGGTAACGAGCGCGAGGAGGAAGCCGCCCTGATAGACGCCGGCGGCCTGCAGCGTGTTGAACGAGAACAGCGACTTGGGGTCGTTCCAATAGCTCTGGAAATCGAACAGGATCATGAACAACTTCGCGCCGATGAGGCCGGCCAACGCGCAATAGATCACAAGGTTGGTGATCGGCTCGCGCGGCAGGCCGGCGCGCTTCGCCAACCGCAGCGTTACGAAGAGGCCCAGTAGGAAGCCGATAGCGACGAGCGTCCCGTACGTAGGGAGAAAGAAGTTACCGATGGAGATTAGCTTCGGTAGCATGACTGACTTTTCGCTCCTTGGCCCACCACATGTCCAGCAACAGCAGGCAAGCGCCGATGGTGATGGCGCTATCGGCCACGTTGAAGGCCGGGAAATAGTGCGGGCCGGCGTGCACCTCCACGAAGTCCGTGACAGTGCCGTTCACAATTCGATCATACAGGTTCCCAAGCGCGCCGCCGAGGACGAAGCCCAGGGCGGCTCGCACGAGCAGGTCGTGTTTGGCGCCGGGCTTCAGCAGCACAAAGGAGATCGCCACAAGCACGGCGGCGGAGAATCCGATGAGGACGATGTCGCGCCAGAGGCCGGAAGCGTCGGCGAGCAGGCCGAAGGCGATACCGGGGTTTTCGGTATGCACGATGTTGAACCAGCCCGGGATCACGGTGATGGTGTCGAAGCTGGCGACGTGCGCCTTGATGAACGCCTTCGAGATCCGGTCGAGCAGGAACACGACCGCCGCGAGAATAAACGGGAACGGCCGGGATTGCATATTACTCGCCCAGGATCTCCCGAACCGCGCGCTGGCAGGCCTCGCAGAGCGTGGGAAACTCGGAGCTCTGGCCGACCTCATTGGTGTATTTCCAGCAGCGCTCGCACTTGTCGCCCTCGGCGCGTTCGATTGCAACCGAGAGCGTGTCTCCCTTCTTCAATACTACCTGGGAGACGATGAAGATCGCCGGCAAATCGTCAACGTATTCCTGCAGCAGGGGATAAACTTCGCCGGGCGCGGTCAAGATGACTTGCGCTTCCAGCGGCTTGCCGATCTTCTTTTCCACCTGGCGGGCGATTTCGAGGGCCTTCAGGACTTCGTCGCGGACGGCCATCAGGCGGTCCCAGTTGGCGAGGCGTTCGCGCTGTGGCTGAGCGATGCCCTGCGTGAGCTCGCTTGGGTCGGGAAACAGCGCGAGATGAACGCTGTCGGGTGCGCCGGCGGGCTTGGGCAGCTCGGCCCAGACTTCGTCGGTGGTGAAGGACAGGAACGGCGCGAGCAAACGCACCAGCGCGTAGAGGATGCGATAGATGGCGGTCTGGGCGCTGCGGCGGGCGCGGGAACGGGGCGCGGTGGTGTAGAGGCGGTCGCGCACGATATCGAAGTAAACCGCGCTCAAATCCGTGGTGGTGAAATCGTAGACCGCGCGGTAGACCTTATGGAAGGCATATTCGTCGTACCAGGCGCGGCATTTCGCGACCATTTCTTCGGTTTTTTCCAGAATCCAAAGATCAATTTCCAGCATTTCCGTGGTGGCGACGGAGTCTTTTTCAGGATTAAAGTCGTAAAGATTGCCGAGCGCGTAACGGAAGACGGTATTGCGAAGTTTTACATACGCCTCAGTGAGGCGCTTCAGGATCGTGTCGGAAAGGCGCACGTCCTCGACGAAATCGACCGAGGCTACCCAAAGGCGCAGCACGTCCGCACCGTATTTCTTGATGACTTCTTCGGGCTCGACGCCGATGCCGAGCGACTTGGACATGGCGCGGCCCTGCTCATCGAGCGTCCAGCCGTTGGTGGCGCATTCGCGGTATGGCGCTTCGCCCTTGAGACCGACGCCCACCAGCAGCGAACTGTGGAACCAGCCGCGATATTGATCGCCGCCCTCGATGTACATGTCGCTGGGCCAAGGCAGGCCGTTTTCAGGTGTGAGCACGGCCAGATGGCTGGAGCCGGAATCGAACCAGACGTCGAGGATGTCGGTTTCCTTGCGGAACTCGTGGCCGCCGCAGCGCGGGCAGGTGACGGGGCCGCCCATGAGCTCGGCGGCGGATTTGTCGTACCAGACGTCGGTGGTGTGCTCGCGGAACTGCTGGACCACGCGATCCAGAATTTTGCGATCGGTGAGCGGCTCCTGGCAATTCTCGCAATAGAAGACGATGATGGGCACGCCCCAGACGCGCTGCCGCGAGATGCACCAGTCGGGGCGCGTCGCGATCATGTTGTACATGCGCTCCTGGCCCCACGACGGAATCCATTTGACGTTCTGGATGGCTTTGAGCGTGCGAGCGCGGAGATCGTTGCGGTCCATTCCGATGAACCACTGTTCGGTGGCGCGGAAAATGGTGGCGTTGTGGCAGCGCCAGCAATGCGGATAGCTGTGGGCGATGGTCTCCTGGCCGAGCAGCGCGCCGTGCGATTGCAGGATGTCGATGACCAGCGGGTTGGCCTGCCAAACAGTTTTGCCGATGATCGTTTCGGGCAGGCGTCCGGCTGCGCCTTCGGCATGAAAGAAGCGGCCGGCGGGATCGACGGGGCAATATACGGGAAGCCCGTACTTGACGCCGATGTCGAAGTCTTCCTGGCCGTGGCCGGGGGCAGTGTGGACCGCGCCTGTCCCTTGTTCGAGCGTGACGTGATCGCCGAGGATGCCGAGCGAATCGCGCTCTAAGAAAGGATGGCGGAAGATGGCGCCTTCGAGTTTGGAGCCGGCGAAGGCCGCGATGGTTTTCGGATCGTCCCAACCGAGTTTTTCGGCGGTGATCTTCAGGAGTTCGAGAGCGACGATATAGACGTCGCCGGCAACTTCGACGGCGACGTATTCGAACTTCGGATGATAGGCGATGGCGACATTGGCCGGGATGGTCCAGGGCGTGGTGGTCCAGATGAGACCGTAGACTTTGCGTCCGGCGAGCGCGGGATCGATGTGAGCGGGGTCGGAAGTAAGGGCGAAGCGCACCCAGATGGAGGGGCTGGTGTGGTTCTCGTATTCGATTTCGGCTTCGGCGAGGGCGGTGCGGTCGTGCAGGCACCAGTTGACGGTCTTGAGGCCTTTGTAGACGTAGCCGCGATCGAGGAAGTCGACGAAAGCGCCCGCGATGACGGCTTCGTAGGCGGGGCTCATGGTGAGGTAGTAATCGTTCCAGCGGCCGAGGATGCCGAGGCGGATGAAGTCCTGGCGCTGGAGGTCGACGTACTTGGTGGCGTACTTGCGGCACTCGGCGCGGATCTGCGCGGTGGTCATGTGCTGCTTGCGCGAGCCGAGCGCGCTATCGACTTTGGCTTCGATGGGCAGGCCGTGGCAATCCCAGCCGGGGATGTAGGGCGAATCGAAGCCTTCCATCGTTTTGAGTTTGACGATGAAGTCCTTGAGGATTTTGTTGAGCGCGTGGCCGAGGTGGATGTTGCCGTTGGCGTAGGGCGGGCCGTCGTGCAGCACGTACATGGGGCGGCCGGCGCGGGCGGCGCGGATCTTGGCGTAGAGATTTTCGGCGTCCCAGCGGGCGAGGGTGCGCGGCTCCATCTGGGCGAGGTTGGCCTTCATGGGGAAGGCGGTTTTGGGTAGGTTGACAGTTTTCTTGATGTCCACGCTGGTGGCGCCCATGGGGATATCTTTATCCTATCTGAAAGCGGCTTAGAGGCCCGCGGCGTGTCCTCTACGGGTAACGCAAGATGTTGTCGGGCCAATCGTAGATGATTCCCACAAATGAGTTAGTCCCACCTGTTTCTAGGAACAAGATCAGCTTGCCGGCGACCGTAAGGTTCCCTACTCCGCCCGAATGCCCTGCGCTGCCTAATAGGAAGAAGCCTGAAGATGGCAGATGGCCGATGGGTTCACCGGTGTCCAACTGCCTGAGCACTATTTGAGCGGCGATCGGCATATCGTTCAAGGGGAGGACCTGCGAATTGACGAAAGCAGCAAGGTTTTGGCTTGTATCGATCGTCAGATTGTAGTTCACAAGGGTTCCATCATAGAAGGCGCGGACCTTTTGGAATGCTTCTAGCACCATTGTGCCGTCGTACGTCTTCATCTCGGCGTATTTCCCCCATTGGAGAGGCGGGTTGCAGAACTCTTCCGGCGGAGAGAACCCGAGGCTATCTATCGCATAGCGCAGTATGCAAGGAGAACCAGGATGCAGCAAGTGATTTTGCACTGCATAGACATAACTACTGGTAGCGACCACTGGCTCCATTTGTTGGATAAACCTGGAGGGAAAGTCATCCGTGCTGTAAACGCGCGGTTGATCTCGATCGAAGATCAACATTCGGCCGCCGGGTGTCGTGACCAATAGCGACTCGGGCGCATCGGCTAAGACCATCAGGCGGAGCGAGAAGTTATCTAGGATTGCCGATGGTGGGACGTCAGCGGGAACGCCAAACGTCAGATCCACAGCCAGATCCTTCGTCTGGATGCGGCGAATGCGAAACTGATTGTCGGCGAGATACAGCAGCGACCCGTCCGGCGAGAGCTGAAAATCCCAAATTGAGTTGGCGCCCCAGTTCGGCAGGGTTACGCTGGCTGTCTGTTGGCCAGCGCCCAGATCATAGGAGTCGATTTCAAAGCCACCGTTCAGAACTGCCTTGGCCGTGTAAAGGACGAGGCGCTGCCGATCCACTTGATAGATGTCCGCAGGGAGGTCTGTCAGAGGCTGGTCCCGTGGCTTCTGTCGCAGTGCAACTGCAGCGCCCGTCCCGCCGAAGGTTATGCTTTGGCTTTCCACGCCCCCTCCGGGGCGAGGATTGGTCTGAACCAGTTCACCCGGACCGGGCGCCGTTCCGGCTGGCAGTTGAACTTGATAATCGTGACTGGGCGTGGGCCCTGGGATGATCGGGAGTGGCTGACCGCGCCAAGTGACTTGGCTGGTGGGGTAGGTAGGCCCGATTAGAGTGAAGATGCTTGGATCAGAGGTCGTTGCGAAGGGTAGGAACGACGGAGGCAAATTGCTCACAGTCACGGGGAAAGGATCGGAGGTGAGCGCCTGCGGCGTAGTCGGCATTGCCAGACGACCTATATACTGTCCTGCAACCAAGTTGACTGTTCCACGTGGGTCGACGATGGCGGAAGTCGAACTGGTTGGAGTTAGGGGCACGGCTTGCCCTCCCAGGTCCAGATACATTCCCTCGGCGAAGTTACGACCGTTGAGGAGTTGGCCCGCGCTTCCCGCACCGGCGATCAATTCGAGAGGTGAGGGACTTACCATCACAGGTGTTGCGGTTCCCAAATCGATGTAGCGCAAGACGATGTGATTGGATCCCGAGGCCGGAGGAAGAGGCTGGAAAGCGCTCGCAAGAAGGTCATCGGGCACTTCGTCGCTGTTGTCGCCGGCGCTTTGGACAGACCAAATGCCGCCATTGCTGGACGGGGCCACCAGCGCAGCCACATTCTCTAAGCCGGAGGCAACGGGAGTGACCAGAACGAAATCGCTTGCCGTATCGTTGAGACACCCCAGTGCGGGTCCTGGGTATTGGAAGGCCGCGCCACCAGGTGGGACACCTGTTGGATACCCGCCCAGCACCAAGCAATAGCGACCGTCTTTCAGGAACAATCCTGAAGTGTTGACCCACAGCGTATAGGGATTCACAAAACTGACTTCTGAGTATCCGCCCGCCAGGAACCCCTTCCGCACAGCAGCGTTGCCGGGTATGATTTCAACGCTGAATGTGGACACGTCGGATGTTTGTCCTTGTAGCGGCCGTACCAGCTGCAAGCCTGGAATCGATTCGTTTCCCGCAAACCCCGCCAAGCGCAGTGCCCCGTTGGAGGCAAACACTAGAGAGTCAATCTCCGAGTCATTGCCTTGGCCGCCTAGATAGGTGCTAAAAAGCAAGCTGCTCAAGTCCGATGAAAACTCGGCGACAAAGCCAGCGTAACAGTCACCAAAGCCCGCGTGACAGTTTGGAGTTGGAGGAGTTGTCTGGACAGGATTTTGCAAAGGAAGATCCGTATAGATGGTGGCGCCAAAGATGTATGGCGAACCGGAGGAAGATATTTCTAATCCGCGCAGAGCTCCAGCACCCGCCAAGTGAGTTTTCCGGTCAAAATGATGTGCGCTCAAGTCATATCGGAGCAACACCAAATCGGAGTCCATGGGCTGTCCCTGGTAGCCGCCGGTGATGACCGGCAGATTCAATCCATAGTCGTTGACAGACAGGTACGCAAAGTCGCCCGTGCCCGCCCGAACACGCATCGGGCCACCAGAGCTATTCGAGCCCATGTTGAGAAACGTGGCGTATTCCAGTGTCCGGCCGTCTTCGGAAATGCGTGCCAGAAAATAATCAACGGTGGACCTGGGCAAGGGATACTCCGCATCTGACGTGCTCAAGCCCGATTCGCTCTCGCTCAGCCCGACAAGCAAGATGCGACCGACGGAGTCTATATCAACGGAGGAACAACTCGCACCCTCAAGATATGATGCGAACCTGATTTGCCTGAGGGTTGGAACCAGGCGAGCGACGAAGCATCCCGCCATCTGTGGCTGCTCCATGGATGAATTCAGCGAAACGCCCTGTGGAAGGTCGACGCTGGCAGCATTACCCGCTATGAAGATGCTGCCGTCGGGCATTTCTCGTAAGGCTATCGGCGAGTCGTTCCCGGAACTGTCGAAATATGTTGCGTAGGTCACGGCCGGATCAATGATAAGCCGTTCGCGCGGATTGTGCGGTCCAACTTCGAACTTCAAGAGATGATTGTGGACGAGACGGTAGACTGCGCTGACGTTCTTCCTTCCGCCGCAATAGTTGGTGGAGAAGGCTACGGGCGGCAGAAATGCAGCTATATCGCTCAGTGCTACGCGGCCTCGCTGATCCAACTGGAAGGTGGTGTCCAGAGCCTGGAGAGCGATTGTCGGTGCCTTGACTCCAGCAGCAATCTCGATGTCGAACTCCATGCCGCGCGGTCCAAAATAGTAGACGATGGAGACCTTCCCATCTCTACGAGACGCGCGGATCCGTCGGGCATGGGTAAGAGGAGCAGCATCAACACCGGGACGAAGACGGTAGGAGTAACTGGGTACGAGCTCTTCTGCTGTAATGACTGCCAATTGCAACGAGCGATCCCAGCGGAAACGGCTGAGTTCCCGGCCGTGGCGGACGAGGAAGCCGTCCTTGAGAATGGTAAACCGCGGACCGCACAGAGCACGCCAGGCTCCTGGAGAATACTCCTCGAACGCCATTTCGCGCAATGGATCTGGCATTGACGCGGCGTGACAATAGCCGACGAAGGCAACGAACAAGGCGAGCTTAGTCCAGATGACGGCTGCGTTCGCGTTCATTGTATTGCGACGAATCCGGCGTCTTGTGTCAGTCCGGCAACCGAGATCTGCACGTCCATGGCGTCGCCGACGAGGGCATCGTTCGGTATCTGCACGTTGATCTGAGTGAGCGCGGCCGTAAGACCAGGAGAACCGCCAGCATACAACACTGGAACATTGTGGCCGCCGATGGAAATCGTTGGAAGAACGGCAACTTCAGCCGGGCGAGCGACGACTGAGTGTGAGTTTTCGTCTGGAGGCAATCCTAGACCAGTTCCCCAGAACGTCGCCACGGTGCCGCGCGTGAGCGGGGCGGTTGGGGATTGCAATGCGCCGGACTGCGTGAGCGCAACTAAGTAAGGTTTGCCCTGCACCGGATGCGAGAACAACCCAGGTGCGTACGCGGAGACCTGCATCGTGACCCGCGCCGACGGAATCCCGTAGTGAACGACTTGCACGGGCACCGAATCTTGTCCAGACACCGAGTCGGGGACGATGGCGTTGATCTGGTTGAGCCCGGCAAACAGCACTGCGCCATTGACGCCGTCGAAGACAACACTCGTCTGCTCGACTGCGTCGTCCAGCTGCAATCCCAAGTCAACCACGGGACCGGCGCCAGAGGCCGGGCCCAAGTTCTGTCCATAGATGGAAATGATCTCACCAGCGGAGAGGGGCACCGATTGGTTGGTGGCCGCATTGACAAGCCCCTGCGCGGGGAACGAAGGCAGAGGCAGCAGTTGAGGAACCTGGGCTACGAGAATTCCGTTTTGGGTTTGAACAGCCATCCAGTCCGGAGCCCAGATTCGATTGGTGGGCGATGGTGTAAGGCTCAGGCTCAAGCCATTCAACTTTGTATAGACCTCTAACGAGGTGCCGTCCGCGAAATTACCATCCATGAAGAGTCGGTCGCTCTCTGCAAGATATAGGGCTGCGGCATTAGGCAGGGTTCCGACTACTTGGCCAGTTGAGACGTCACGGACATTGCCGCTAGTATCAACATATTTGCCGCTCCAAACGGCGGTCGGCCAAAAACCGACCTTCACAGACATCGGCTGGCAGTTTGAGAATCCAATCGTGGCACTCACTTCGCAGAGCTCTTGAGACCCAATCATCACGCGGCCGATGTCGTCGAGTACGAGCGGATAGCTAGTTTGCCAGTTGGTGGGAGAGCCATTGTTGACTGGAACGCCATCGACATATTCCAGGAGGAAGCCCTGATTGCCAGTAACCACCAGCAGGATTCGAGGGTCTTCTCTGTACACCTGGGCACCCAATATCGTGCTTTCGGATACAGAATTCGGCGGCTTGGGATAATGTACCTGAATCTGCTCATCGAGCTTCTGGGTTGCGAGGTTCAGTCGTGCAAGACGTCCCTGCTGATCGTCTTGTACGACCCACGCGTATTGCGTATCGGGCGTGAACGCGACCACGCGTTGCGGCGGTGACAGCGGCACCGTTTGAATCAATTTGCCGGTGGAGAGCTGAAAAATGTCGATTGAGTCGCCGCTCTGTGCAATCGTCGCGGGCGAGCCAACTCCGGCAGAAACAAAGCGGTCGGATGTCGGGTCGGCTTCGAATATAGATCCCCGAGTTGGCAAAACCACCGAGACCCAAACCCGGTAGGGTAATGGTTGCTGCGTAGCGGTATTCCAGAGGACGGCGTCAACGAGTCCCGGCTTACAGGCGGAGGCAGGGACTGTAAATTCGGCCTGCAGTTCGTTGTTGGCTACATACAGGCTTACGGGAAAGACTTGTTGATTCCAGCGCACTGCCAACGTGCCGGCAGACAGCATTGCGTAGAGGGCTGCCGGCAGACTTTCGATCGAGAAGACTACGGGTCCACTATCTGATGCTGCCGATAGCCAATTGGGCTGAAGTTGCAAGTGGAATGTCTGACCCGTAATGCCCAAAGCAAATGAAAACAGTAGAAGTACGCCGACTGTCAAGGATGCCGCAGAAAGTCGTCGGCGATTCATCGAATTAGGCAATTATAGCCGATTGCCGGATGCTTTCGATTAAATCCCAGCCGGGGATGTAGGGCGAATCGAAGCCTTCCATCGTTTTGAGCTTGACGATGAAGTCCTTGAGGATTTTGTTCAGCGCGTGGCCGAGGTGGATGTTGCCGTTGGCGTAGGGCGGGCCGTCGTGCAGCACGTACATGGGGCGGCCGGCGCGTGCGGCGCGGATTTTGGCGTAGAGATTTTCGGCGTCCCAGCGGGCGAGGGTGCGCGGCTCCATCTGGGCGAGGTTAGCCTTCATGGGGAAGGCGGTTTTGGGCAGGTTGACAGTTTTCTTGATGTCCACGCTGGTGGAGCTCATGGGGGTACTTTTATCGTACTAGATGGAGGCTTCAAACAAGACTGATGCTCGGAACGCGGCTGAGGACATCCACGACCCCGACGGTTGCAAGCTTACTTGTGGTGACCGGCGGGTTTGCTGGTGTGAGCAGCTTCAACTTGGACGGGCGCGACGACGCGGCCGGTCTTGTCAACATATAGGGTCCTTCCGTGCTCGTCTCGCGCGCGCACGATTGCCAAGCCGCCGGAGAACGACCCTAAAGCCTGGAAAGAACTCAGGACTGCTCTGTCTGCGTGGTCGATATAGGAGCAAGTTACCTCGTTGCACACCTGGGCGAGTCCTTCAGAAAACGGTTCAGCCCAGACGTAGTGGACTGGGATCACGACGTTGCCGGATCGGTTGATGAAGCCTCTTCCTGGACGATCCGTAAGGGACACGGCAGCGAGACCTTCGGAGAAGTCCGTAGCATCCCCGAACTGCGCCTGAATAACAAATTTCCCCGAATGGTCGATGTATCCGCACTGTCCGGGATCACGGATGCCATTTACAGTCTTTCGTCCAATGCGGACCCACGCGAGCCCCTCTGAAAACTTGCCGGCTTCATCGAATTGGAAGTCAATGACTACGGCTCCGTTCCTATCGATGAAGCCGTACTTGCCGGTCGGCTTTAGCCGGGCGGCCGCGAGGCCTTCGAAGAAGTCATGAGCTTCCAGGTAACGGAGGGGGATAGCAAAGCGCCCGGATTTGTCGATATATCCGACTTTGGAATCCAGCGGGAAACAGGTGTTGTTCATATCGTGGCGTATATCCGACTGAATACCGTAAACGTAATCCGGCGCGTTGTCTTTTGAATAGATTTGTCCGCCTCGTAGACAGCGAAGTTTCTCCCAGACTTCAACGCGAGCCAGTCCCTGGCGAAAGGCGGCAGCACCCTGAAAAGCTGGGGCGATCACGATCTTCCCCGCCTTATCGATATATCCCCACTTCTTGCCTACGCGGATGGGCGCCAAGCCGTCGTGGAAGTCACCCGCGTCTTGATAGCGCGCGGGAATCGCAATTCTGCCAGATTCGTTGATGAAGCCTGACAGCCCGTTAACGACAACTCGCGCCAGCCCGTCGAAAAAGTAGCCCTCGTCGGCGAACTGAGGCGCTATTACGATATTCCCCAGTTTGTCGACAAATCCCCACTTGAATCCTAAGTGGTACTGGCTGTGAATTCGGAAAAACGGATCCGCGTCTTTTGGTTTGGTGGTATCAAGCAGGTAGACGTCTGCGCGCGAAACGCTGGCGATGAGAGCTAGGACTATCGGGAAGTTGCGGTACATTTCCGTTTGTCAGTCTGCCACATCCGGCTAGGATCAAGCAGGGCATTGCTATCGAGCTTTGGCTTCAATGGGCAGGCCGTAGACGTACATGGGGCGGCCGGCGCGGATTTTGGCGTAGAGATTTTCGGCGTCCCAGCGGGCGAGGGTGCGGGGCTCCATCTGGGCGAGGTTGGCCTTCATGGGGAAGGCGGTTTTGGGCAGGTTGACAGTTTTCTTGATGTCCACGCTGGTGGAGCTCATGGGGATACTTTTATCGTACTAGATGGGGGCTGGGGGAGGCCTCACGTTCGGCTAAAATAGAGGAGATGAAGCACACCTTCATAATCCACGAAGACGCTTGGCTTCGTGATGGGCCGCTGTATGGGGGCGGCGAGGTGATTGGCTACCGAGTTGGCGGATTGCCGGACGGCACTACGGCGAGAATTGCGAACTTCGGAGGGCCCAGTCGGAACGACTGGCAAATCATGCGGATTCACGCCGACAATACGCAGACCGACTGGACGGGACATTACGATAGCGTCGAAGATGCACTGGCCGCGCTGGAGCGCGACCGCCTACAAAACGGGGCTCCCGTTCGAGGATGAGGCCGATCTCCTCGAAAGCGCTGATTGCAGCGTAGCCTTCCCGATCACTGAGTGCGCAACGCACTTCAAACCCTGACCTGATGTTCAAGGCGCTCGTCTTGGTCCGCAATGTCGAATCCAGCGCGGAGCGCATCGACTTTGGCGAGTTTGTGATGCACCGGATTGGGCTTGAATATGAGGAACGTCGAGAGGTCTTCTCTTCTGCGGATGTAAACCAAGGGGATTGGACGCTAGAGAAATCCTACGCAGAATTGCCTCGCGGACTGCCTGGATCGCCATTTGGGGGTATTCCGAACGACGTGGAAGACATTCTGTTTCTTCTGCGGCTTTACAAGCCTGGCGAAATATCTTTCATCAGGGTGGCAGTCATTCAGCCGAGCGGCAGAAGAAGCGTTCAGTTCCCCTATCGAGCGATCAACGACCTGAACAGCTACTCGTCTCCATTGTTCAATGCGCGGGGAGACGAAAGCTTGTCGTGGACCGCTTTCGCCGGCTCTCTTCGGGAAAGCCGGGCATGGGGATCGGACTGGTTCTCGGCGGCAAGGCGGTTCTTTTTGACCGGAGGAGCAAAGCAATTCAATCCTCAATGGGATGAAGTAGACCGGATTGTGGACTACGCCACGGCGCTGGAAGCGACGCTTGTGCCAGAAAAGGAGTTCAATACGCGGCGCGTCAGCCTCCGCAGCGGCGCGCTGGTGGCACCGGGCAATCTTGCGAAAGCGCAGGAGATTGCGGCGCTCATCCGGAAGTTTTATGAGATTCGCTCGCGGATAGTGCACGGCGGCGGGCTAGGCGGCGAGAATAAGAAGTGGCTGCTTGAGAATTGGGGCCGAGTCGAAGCGCGAGTCCGCGACGTACTTAAAGCCGCTGTTCAAGAGCTCCCGCCCCACGAGGATGATCGCCGTGCTGCCTTGGCTCAGCTATACGACCCGTCGGACGAAGACCGTGGACAGGTTGCTTTGCAGAAGTTCAAGGAGATCAAGACTGCCGGGGTTCGCAAGGTAATTGCGGATGAGATCGAGCGTTTGCGGCAAAGTGAGCGCGAGAGATAGTAGTGGGGCCGTGCCTCAAGACTTGCTCTTTGTGAGACGCTCAGACCCCGAACTGGCGCAAATGATGGTCGAGATGTTTGTACATCAGGATGGCCCACTGCTCCGGCGTCAGCTTGCCGAAGAAAGTATGCGGATGCGCCGTACATCCAGCCGGGCCGCCCTTAGCGAATTTGTCAATCAATCGGGATAAGCGCTCGCGCTCCTTGCCGAAATCCGGTTCGTCTACTACGATGAGACTCTTCGCGGTGGGCGAGTTCTCCCGCAGCGGGTCATCGTTGCGAAACACCATGGGCTTCACCAAGCGTCCTAGCAGACGTGTGGGGAGCGGTCCCTTTTCGGGCACCACTTCTCCCGTCGCCCACTGGACACTCACCGCGCAGTGCGCCAGCATTCGCGCCGGCGTCATCTTGCCCCAGCGCCTCTCGCTTTGCGGCTCCAATTTTGCGAGCCGGGTCTGGATCTGATTCGCCATGGCCGCATCGAACAGGTTCTTCATGCCCACGGGCCTCCCTGGAATGAGGATAGCCGACTAGTTGGCGTGAAACGCGGTCAAAACCCAGAGCGCCGCGATCCAGGCGGGGAACTCGAGATAGAGCCGCCAGGGGCTGAGCGAGGTCCAGCGGCGGACGGCGCGTTCCAGGTCGCGCGGCGTCGTGGTTTCCGGCTTTTCGAACTTCAGCATCATGGTCGGAACGAAATAGGAATAGCCGGCGATGCTGCGAATGGCGACGGCGGCGGCCGCGGCGAGCCACACCCGCCGGATGACGCCGGTGGTTTCGAAGGCGGCCCAAATATTCAGTAACGACAGCACGGCAAGCAGCGGCGATACGAAGGGCCAGAAGCGCCGGCCGGCGCTCATTTGGCTGGATTCCTTCAGGCGGCGCGCGAGCGTTGCGGGCTTCGGATCCCGCTTCCAATTCGGATAGACGGCGCGCACTTCATAGATGCCGCCTCCGATGGCGATGCCGGTGAGGATGACGAACATCCAGAGAAAGATTGCGGCTATTTGTAAGTGGGGCATGGTTGTATTTTTCCCTCACATTGAGCAGCAAATGAAGCGCGGTTCGGCGAGCAGCGGCCCGGGATCGACGAACGGGGATGGCGGGCCGGCGAGGGATACAGAAGACCCCATGCGATTGATGTATAGTCTCTGGCGGGGAGAATTCATATGGCGACACGATCCAGAGTCCGGAACCTGGTTTTGGGGGCCATCGCGTTCGCGACGCTGCCCCTGTGCGCTCAATGGCAAGACGTCAAGACGGCGCACGTGCCGCGGGGGCCAGACGGAAAGCCAAGCCTCAATGCGCCCGCACCGAAGATGGCCGATGGCAAGCCCGATTTTTCCGGCATCTGGAATCCGATTCGAGTGCCGTGCACGCTGGAGGGAATTGGCAAGGTCTTCGGCTGTTCCGACGTCCCGTTAGGGGTTCCGATCGGCCTGTTCGACGTCACCGCTAACGGAACGAAGGACGGGCAAGAGGGGACCACATCGAAGCTTCCCTACCAGCCCGGCGTCGAGGCTTCTGTGCGGCAACACCTGGCCGAGGATCGAAGAGGCGATCCAACTACCCGCTGTCTGCCGATCTCGCCCGTTCGCCAGTGGGCCGATTTCTTCCCGCAAAAGATCGTCCAGACGGTGGACGCCGTAACCATTCTGAGTGAATACATGGTGCAGTTCCGCCAGATTTTCCTGGATGGGCGCCCGCTGCCTCAGGATCCCTTCCCCAGTTTCAAGGGCTACTCGGTGGGACATTGGGAAGGCGATGCGCTGGTGGTGGAGACCATCGGTTACAAAGACGGATTGTGGCTGGATCTGAAAGGCGACCCGCTCACCTCATCGGGGCGCACGATCGAGCGAATTCGCCGCCCGACCTACGGCAACCTGGAGGTGGAGTTGACGGTTGATGATCCCAGGGTGTATACGCGCCCTTGGAGCGCCAAGCGCTACTTGCACATCATGCTCGACACCGAACTGATCGGAGACATCTGCAACGAGAACGAAAAATCGTTTTCGCACATTTTCGGCAAATGATCTTATCGGGATGACGGGCTCTGCGCCGGCCGAAGGCGTGGCCAGTGTAGACATTGGGGCTGCTCTCCGAGCGTGTGCCGGGCCGGTCGTGCTTTCCTAAAGAAGATCTCATGCGACTCCTCAAGCAGCTTTTCGAAAACAATCAGCGCTGGGCGGCGCGCATGCTGGCGCGCGATCCGGAATTCTTCGAGCGGCTCGCCGCGCAACAGGCGCCGCAGTTCCTTTGGATCGGCTGCTCGGATAGCCGCGTGCCCGCCAACGAAATCGTCGGCCTGCTGCCGGGCGAGGTCTTCGTTCACCGGAACGTGGCCAACGTGGTCCATCCGTCGGATATGAACTGCCTGTCGGTGCTGCAATTCGCGGTAGAGACCTTGCACGTCGCGCACATTATGGTTGTCGGCCACTACGGATGCGGCGGTGTCCGGCAGGCGCTTGAAGAAGGCGGGGCAGGGATGATCGATCACTGGCTGTCGCCGATCCGCCAGATCCGGCGGCGCAACGGCGCGGCGTTGGACAGTCTGCCCGATGAGCGCGCGCGCTGGGACCGCTTGTGCGAATGGAACGTCATCGAACAGACCCTGGCAGTTTCGCAGACCACAATTGTGCGGGATGTGTGGTCGCGGGGCGGCCGGATTGCGGTGCATGGCTGGATCTACGAGGTGCGGGACGGGCGGTTGCGCGATCTGGAAGTGACGGTGGCGTCCATCGCGGAGGCCGACGATCTGCAGGCGCGGGCCCATTGCTAGGACTGATGGCTCAGGCTACCGGCTAGTTCGCAGCGGTCTTTTCCGTAAGGCGCGGCGGCGAGGCGAGCGCCTTGACCATGCCTGCCAGGTCAACCAGGCGAAAGAGCGGGAACAAAACGAGCGTAAAGGGCAGTGCCCACAAGGGCACCTCCAGATCGCGGCGCCCGGCGAACATTCGGCGGTAATCGAGCAAAACCATTTCCGCATAAAAGAGAGGCGCCGCAAAGATACCCAGAGCGAGCCAGGGACGCTCGCGTAGCGACGGGTTGACGCGGCACGCGGCCACCGCGTCGAAGCCCTGGCGGAAACGTTCGATGAAAAACGGCTGGACTCTGTGCAGTACGCGCGCCTCCGGGATGAGAACGACAGGCCGTCCCAGCCGCTGGAGTTGCTGCGCGTGGGCATAGCAATTGCATCGCAGCTCCCCTTCCGGGTATGCGTGGGAGAGCAGGGTGGAACGGCGAAAACCCGAGTTGTTGTACGCGTAACAGGCCAGGGGCCTGCGCTTCAGAGGGATCAGAAAACCGAAGTCGAGAATCGATTCCAGGGCCGCAAGAAAACCGCCGTCGTATCTGGTAAAACCACCGGTAGCGTCGGCTCCGTTCTTGAGGGCGCCGAGATGTGCGTCCAGCCAGGCCGCGTTGGGCAGGCAGTCGCCGTCCAGATACAGCAGGTATTCGCCGCGTGCCTGTTGAGCGGCCACGAATTTCGCGTCGTCGTATTTCAGGCCGATGGCCTTGACCGTGCGGACTTCGGGGAATTCGGCGACGACGGCCGCGAGTTCAGGGGATCCGGAGGTGTCGATGACGATGACCTCGCGAGCACTGCGGGCCTGCTGCTGCATGCCGACGGCGCTGGCGAGTGAGCGGCGAAAGCGCTCGACATCGCCGATCTCGGCGCAGGTATAGCCCTCTACGATGATGCTGGCTTCCACGTGCAATTCATCAAGGTAGCACTGCCGGCGCGCGCCGCGAACCGGAGTTCGCTGCTGAGCGGGCACCTTCGTAGAAGAACCCCGCTACCGTGGCGGCTTGCGAAATTGCCAGCAGCGTTGCCAGCGCCATTGGATGTCCAGTCCGCGGACTGCGCCAGGGCGAGCCGAGGAGTCCGGCGTAAAACGCGAAGGGCTCCGGCCGGAGATCGGTTGCCTTTTGCCGCAGCGCGCGTGAATGGTAGAGGAACGCGCCGCGGCCATAGTGAAAGTGCTTGCGCCAAAAGGTGGATGGATTCAGCGGATGGGTATGCTCCACGACAGCATTGGGAACGCGGCGCAGCAGGCCGCCGGCTTGGAGCCAGCGGTAGCAGAACTCACGATCCTCGCCACCAGCTAAAGGGAAGCGGGCGTCGAAGCCGCCCAAATCGCGAAATCCTTTTTTGGAAACAGCCAGGTTATTCGAGGTAAAGAAGCGCATCGGACTCGATATATTCAAGAAGTACTCGCAGACGTAATCCACCAAAACCGTGCTGGCTTCCGCGCAGCAATTGCGTGGCAGCGCGTTGACGGTTGCGCCTCCCAGCATCTCTTCGGGATGAGGCCGGGCATGGCTGAATGCGCACAGCCAATTCGGCCGAGGCGCACAGTCGTCGTCGAGAAAAACGAGCCAATCGCCGCGAGCCTGCGCCGCGCCGTGGTTGCGGGCGCTGGCCGGGCCCGCGTTGTCTTGCCGGAGCAGGCGGAGCGGCAGGCGGCCGGCCCAACATTGCACCGTCCGCTCCACGGGCTCGGCGCTGCCATCGTCAATGACGAGGACTTCAAATGCGTCGCGCGGATATTCGAGCCCGGCCAGGGCCGCGAGGCAGGCTGCAAGCGACTGAGCCCGGTTGCGCGTGGGCGTCACCACGGAAAAGAAGGCCGGCGATTTACCCACGAATTCGATTATCCGATGGTGAACCGAGACCGTGTCAAACGGAATCGCCACTGAGTTCTGCTGGTCAGCCGCTTCAGGCGCCCCCGACGAATCTGACTCGTGATCCAATGAGTCATATGAAATCGTCTAGAAGACGGGCCCTGGGAGCGATGGCGGCTGTGGCGTCCGGCGCGCTGGCGTCGAAGCTGGCGAGGGCAGCCGGCAAGCCGCTTCCGATCCGGCTGGTGGTGTTGGATGTCGGCGGCACGATCGTGGAGGAGCGCGGCGACGTTCCCGCGGCGCTGGAAAGTGCCTTCGCAAAGCGGGGGATCACGGTGTCGGCTGCCGAGATCAATCAGTGGCGCGGGGCGGCCAAGCGCGAAGTCGTGCGGCATTTTGTCAGCGAGCGCAGGAAGCTTCCGGATGCCGAGCGCGGCGAACTGATTGACGGCATTTACGCTGACTTTCGCGCGCGGATTCTCGATGCCTATAAAACGGTGCGAGGCATCCCGGGCGCCGAAGATGCGTTTCGCTCCTTGCGAAAAATGGGTCTGACGCTGGCGACGTCCACCGGCTTCGACGGCCCGATCACCGCGGCGATCCTGGGCCAGCTCGGCTGGGAACATTATTTCGTCGCTCGCATAACAAGCGACGATGTCCGCGAAGGGAGGCCTGCGCCGTACATGCTGTTCCATGCGATGGAGGCCGCGCGAGTGGAGTGCGTGTCACAGGTGATCGCGGTGGGAGACACGCCGCTCGATCTGCAGGCAGGGACGAACGGCGGAATGCGCGGAGTGGTGGGAGTGCTCTCGGGCGTGGGAACGCGGAAAACGATGGAAGCGGAGCCGCATACCGACCTTATCGACAGCGTGGCCGCGCTGCCGGCGCTGCTCGCGTCGAAGTACGGCACGAGTTAGCGCGCGGAACTACTCCAGCGGCGGGGAGTTCGCCGCTTGCGGCCGGGACGGATGGCGTGCCAGTTCTCGGACGATGATAAGATTGGGCCGGATATGTCTACAGAATCGCGAGCAAAGCGGGTGGCTCCGGCGATCGATCTTTTCGCCTTTGCCGGCGAGCACCTATTCTATGAAGCCCAGATGTTCGTTGTCTGCCGCGCATTGAAGCCACGCGATGAGTTCGAGGCGCATCTTAAAGTGGAGGGCTTCGCGCTCCATCTCAAGAACCTGATCGAATTCTTCTATCCGTCGAATCCCCACGCAGACGACGTGATTGCGGCCGATTACGTTGCAAATTGGGACGCCCGCCGCCCGGCGATCAGCCCTCTTCTCGAAAGTTCCCGGGCGCGGGCAGGCAAGGAATTGCACCATCTCACTGCGCAACGCGTTGCCGGCAGGCACTCGCAGCACAAGGCTTGGGACTTCGATGGTATTGGCAAAGAGCTGAAGGGTGTTGTCTCAGCCTTTATTGGCCTGCAGCCGAAGATACCGCAGGGCACGATTTCTGAGTTGTCGGAGATTTAACGGCCGCAAATCGCGAGATGGCGCGGCCTTTCATTTGTGGTCTGCGGCAACGCGCGGGCGCTCATTTCAGAGTCCCACGGATGACGTGCCATAGCGGCCGAACTCTGCTAGCCTGACCCTAGACGCGCGCAGGGCGCGTCCTGTCCGCGGAAAGGGCTGCGCCCACCTGCCTGTAAGTTGGATTCACTTTTCAATCACCTCTTTCGCCTGTCATGCGGACCAGGCACACGAAGGAGGCAGTTTTGCATCTGGAACAACAGAAGAAACAGGCTCGGGAATTGTTGCGGGCGATCCGCGCCGGGAACGCCGAAGCGCTCGCCCGGTTACGCGGCCAGCACCTGCGGTGGGCGCACGTAGACGATGCGGACGTGCAGCAAGATGTGGCGCTGCATGATGCGCAGTTCGTGATCGCCCGGGAGCAAGGCTTCGCAAGCTGGACGAAACTCAAGGTATACGCCGAACCTTCGCCGGACTCTCGTCACACGCGGCTGTTTGTCGCCGATCTGCAGTGGTTGCGGGACCGGGCTGAGGGCCTTTTGCGGACGCGGCATTCGGCGGGTCCAGCCGCGCTCGAGCAGATTCGGACGTGGCATCCGCGCTTCGACGGCTGCTCGGACGAAGAGATTCGCCGGGCAGAGTTCACCGAGACAGATGCCCAACTGGTCTATGCCCGGGAGCATGGGTTCGATTCGTGGGATGAGTTGGCGCACCGGGTGGGATTGCTCTCACAGGATGCGGCGGCCCAGGCAGCGGAGCCGTTTCTGGCGGCCTTTCGGGCGCTGCAGGCGGGGGACGTCGCGGCGCTGAATTCGTTGCTGCGTGGCCACGCGGGGCTCGCGCGGCAACGCGGCACGAATGGGAATACGCTGCTGAACCTCGCGGTGAGTGTCGCGGCGAAGGCGGATTCCGATCTGGGCTTGTCTTTGGTTGAGACTCTGCTGGCCGCCGGCGCGGACGTAAATGACGCGAACGACCGCGGCTGGACGCCGCTGCATCAAGCCGGGTACTCCAATCAATGCGCCATCGCGGATGCATTGATGAAGCGCGGCGCGGACCTCGACGTGGAAGCACATGGCTCGGGCGGAACGCCGCTGATCGCAGCACTGTTCTGGGGGCATCGAGAGGTGGCGGATTTGCTGGGCAGCTACTCGGCGGCGCCGGGGAACTTACGCGCCGCGGCCGGGCTTGGTAATCAGGATCTAGTGGAGAAGTGCTTCCGCGGTGAAACGGCGCTCACGCCCGAGGCCTGTGCGGCGCGAGGATTTTACCGGGCGCACAGCGGCTTCCCGGACTGGCGCCCATCGGCCGATGCGCAGGAAGTCCTGGACGAGGCTTTGGTCTGGGCCTGTAAAAGCGGCCGCACGGAGGTGCTTGTGCGGCTGGTTCGAGCCGGGGCGCGGCTGGATGCCGACCCTTATCGGGGGACTCCACTCATTTGGGCCGCGGTGCGCAATCGTCTGGAGACGGCGACGTGGCTGATCGATCATGGAGCGGACGTCGATCGGAAGGCGACTTTCGGCGGACCGGCTCACGGCCAGGGCGTGACTGCGCTTCATATGGCGGCGCAAAACGGGCATTTGGCGATGGTGAAGCTGCTGATTCAAAGAGGCGCGAATCCGAAGATCAAGGACGATCTGTATAGTGGCAACGCGGAGGGCGCGGCAAATTATTTTGGGCAGATCGCGGTTCGGGATTACCTCCGCTCGCTCGTGAAATAGGTCGCTTTTGCGGCGCCTTGCCCGAGCATAAAACACCGCCAGAAACGCATTGCGCACCCATCGCGGCTACGGTAGCATTGAGGGCCTGGAGTTTGGAGATGCGTCTCTGGAAGATCACGGTGGTACTTGTGCTGTCGCTGGGAGCGCGCGCGCAATGGCTGAACTTTCCTACGCCGGGCACGCCACGCACGCCGGATGGCAAACCGGATCTCGCCGCGCCAACGCCCCACACGGCTGACGGCAAGCCGGACCTTTCCGGCGTCTGGATGCACGAGACCACAACAGTCGCCGAAGTGAGGCGGCTGTTCGGCAATCGCATGGACGCGGAAATTGCGCTGGCTCCGCCGGGAATGGAGATCGGAACGCAGCACAAATACGCCTTCGATATTCTGCTGGATTACAAGCCGGAAGAAGCGATGATGCGGCCCGAGGCGCTGGAAAAGCTGCGCCATCCTCGCCAGGGCGCGGGCGCGCGGGACCCCAGCCAGGTCTGCTCTGGAGTGGCCGGCTTTCCACTGGCCGGCTTGCTCTCCGAGCCGATCAAGGTGGTGCAGGCGCCGCGGCTAACACTGATTTTGTACGAAGTCCAGAACCTGCGCCGCCAGATCTACACCGACGGCCGCGCTCTTCCCGCCGAAATCAACTTGCCGGCTTACATGGGCTACTCGGTGGGACGTTGGGATCGCGACACCCTGGTGGTGGAGACTGCCGGGTTCAACGACAAGACCAGTTTGGATGCCGCAGGGCACCCGCACAGCGAGGAGTTGCGGGTGACGGAGCGCTTCTACCGCCGCGACTTCGGGCACCTGAACGTCGAAATGACGTTCGACGATCCGCGGATGTACATCAAGCCATTCACGATCAACATTCCGTACAATCTGATGGCTGACGCAGACATCTTCGAAGATTTCTGCGAGAACGAACGGGACCGCGCGCATCTCTCCAAACAATAGGTTGGACAAGCAGTACGCTGGGCTCGATATCACCCTGGCTGATGCTGAATATCACCGAATCGGCTTGATTTTTGGCCTGCATACAATTAGCTTTGTCCCCAGGGGTGACAGTCATGCTTAACGGGCTCTTTGTTCGCGCCCACGCCGGCCGTGTGGCCGCTGTGTTGGCACTTGTTTTCATCTTGTCCAGCCGGTTGAGCGCTCAGGGCTCAACGGCTTCCATCTTAGGCACGGTAACGGATACCTCCGGCGCCGTAATTCCGAATGCCACCATTGAGGTCAAGAATCTCGGAACCGGCCAAACACAGCAAGCGCCAACAGACACCGCCGGCCGCTATACGATCGCGAATCTTCCCATCGGCGATTATCAAGCCGAGGCTTCGGCCACAGGTTTTCAGAAGGTGATTCGCGCCAACATCACGCTGACGGTGGGCGCGCAAGCCGTAGTCGATTTTTCGATGCCCGTTGGCCAGGCGCAGCAAACCCTGACCGTGGAGGCTCAGGTATCGCAGGTGGATACCGTTTCATCCACGTTGTCGTCCTTTGTAGGACAAAAGCAGATCAACGACCTGCCGCTGAACGGCCGCAACTTCACCGATCTGGTGGCGCTGGCGCCCGGCGTGTCGGCCGGACCCGGAGTTGGAAACGGCGGCTTTAACCTGCTGTACGGACTGGAGAACAACTTCAGCGTTTCCGGCTCGCGCTCGGAAGGCCAGGCATATCTGTTAGACAACGTCGACATTCAAGGTTTTTGGAACCACGGCTCCGGTTCCGGCGTGATGGGCACGACGCTGGGCGTGGAAGCCGTCGCCGAATTCTCGGTTCTGACCAACACGTACAGCGCGCAGTTTGGCGGCAACGGAGCGGTCGTGAACTCGGCTAGTAAGTCCGGGACCAACGCCTTCCACGGGTCGGCCTATGAGTTTTTCCGCAACAGCGCTCTGGACGCTCGCAACTTCTTCGACCCATCCACCAAGCCAGCCTTCCGGCAGAACCAGTTCGGCGGCAGCATCGGCGGACCGATCAAGAAGGACAAGCTGTTTTTCTTCGTCAACGATGAGGAACTGAGAAAAGCCTTAGGCCAAACGGCGATCGCGTTCGTGCCAGACGCGGCAGCGCACCAGGGAATCGTCAACGGCGTCAACGTGGGCATCAACCCCGCGACCGCTCCCATTCTGGCGCTGTACCCGCTGCCAACAACCACCATCGGGCCCGGCGTCGGGTCGATCCAGGAAGTGGACACGACCAGCGGCAACGAGAATTACCTGCTGACGCGGGTCGACTATACGATATCCAGCAAAGACTCGTTGTTTGTCCGCTATGTGCGCGACGCCGCCGGCATCACCTACCCCTTCCTCGGTTCGCCACTGCCTCCACGATGGCCTGAGGTCGGGAGTACGGGCAACCACTTCGCCACGATCGAGTGGCGCCGGGTGATTACGCCAACGCTGCTCAACCAGTTGCGTTTCAGCTTTACGCGGACGTATGAGTCGGATGTGTTGCAAAATCCGGACGAGACAAAGGCGCTGGATTTCTTCCCGGAGCGCGGGCAGAATGGCGGCGTGAACATCACCGGGCTGTCGTCGATTGGGCCGAGCATTTTCGCCCCGCTGCTGGAAGCGCAGAACAAGTTCCCAGTGGCCGACGACATGTTCTGGACACATGGGGCCCACAGCATTCGCTTCGGCGGCTTCTTCAGCCGTGTGCAAAGCAACTTCATGCAGGGAGGCTGGTACGGCGGGTTCTACAATTTCGGGAGCATCCAGGCTCTCTTGCAAAACCAGCCTTATCTGTTCATCGGCCCTCAGCCAGGCATGACCGACTCTTTCCGTGATTTCCGGGAAATTCAGTTCAATACCTATGTAGCCGACGAATGGAAACTCAGTTCGCGGCTCACTCTCAACCTCGGACTCCGCTACGAGTTCGTGACCGATCCCACCACCAACTTGCAGCCGCTCAACACGGTGATCAATCCACCCTTTGGAAAATTCCAAAGGGTGCCCAACGTTTTCGCGTCTAACCCTTCGCTGCATAACTTCGATCCCCGAGTCGGCGTCGCTTGGGATGTCTTTGGCGATCATAAGACGGCCCTTCGCGCCGGCTTTGGAGTATTTTTCGATCCTATCGAAGCTCGCTCGTTTGCTTCCGGTTACTACTTCAACCCGCCGTACGCGCTGTCCTTCCTGCCGGTCCCCTCGTTCCCGAATCCATTCCCGGGCGCTTTGCCTCCGCCGGCGCAAATTGTGGGCGTGGATTACAACACCACGCAGACCCCGCGCATGTATCAGTGGAATTTCAACATCCAGCGCCAGCTCTTTGCATCGACCACGTTGACGGTCGGCTATGTCGGCTCGCGCGGCGTACACTTGTACGGCTCCCGCGACATCAATCCGGTGTTGCCACAAACCATCAACGGCGTCCAGATCTTCGGCACCCCCCTAGGACCCACCCGGGCGGGAATGGCGAGCTTCCCGCGCCTGAATCCGAAGGGCGCATCCTTGAGCAGCGAGGCGCCGATTGCGGATTCCAGTTACAACTCCCTGCAGGTGGGCCTGAACCGGCGATTCTACCAGGGCGTAACGGGCCAGCTTTCCTACACCTGGTCCAAGTGCATGGACGATGCTTCCGGCACCTACGGCCTGGAAGCGGGCGCCCCGTGGACCGATCCGATCAACGGAGCCTTCGACCGCGGCCGCTGCGCTTTTGACCGTCCGCAGGTTTTCCGCATGAGCGGCACTTACGACTTCCCGTTCCAAAAGAACATTCTTGTGAAGGGATGGCAGATGAGCGGGAACCTGTTGTCGCAGACCGGACCGCCTTTCAACGCGGTCATCGGGTTCGATCAAAGCGGAAACACGGTGGGCGGCCAGCGGCCCAATCTGGTGATGCCGGCGGACACTCTCAACACCCACACGGTTGCACACTGGATCGCTCCAACCGGGTTCTCTTTGCCCACTCCGGGCACGCTCGGAAACCTGCAAAGAGATTTCCTGACCGGCCCTGGTATCGTCGACTTCGACTTCTCGGTGATCAAAGACACACCAATCCACGAGCAGACGCACCTGCAGTTCCGCGCCGAGTTCTTCAACATTTTCAACCACGCCAATTTCGGCGTGCCCAATCCTAACGTCTTTCTGCAGGGATTGAACGGCGGCGCTTCGATAAACCCAACCTTCGGCCAGATCACCAACACGAGCACCTCTTCGCGGCAGATTCAATTTGCCTTGAAGCTCATGTTCTGAGCCAGCCAGACAATCGCGGGCGAGGTGCAACTCGCCCGCATCTACGACGCATCTTTGGGAGCAGGAGCTAGACCAAGCTGTTCAACTGCGCTCGCGGCGCCTGGAGAACCGTACCAATCGATCTTGCGTGTGAGGTACATCGTGGCTGCGACGGCGACGAAGCTGGCGATTGCCCCTACCAGTAGCGCGTTGTCCTCCATCCGGAGCAGGAGATAAATTACAACGTAGAGCATCGTGAATGTAGCCAGGGCCCTCGCGGCCTGCAGGCGGCTTTCAAACACCCATCCTGCGTTGGCCGAGAGCAAGGTAACGGTGGCGCCGCCCGCAACCAGGAAGCCCCAGTCAAAGCCCATCCTTTCGGAGAGCGATAGCAGTAGCAGGTAGAAGATGATCTGCGCGATTCCGACCAGGAGGTATTGCGCCGGATGAACACGCTTGCCAGTCATGACCTCGAAAACAAAGTAGGAGAGGAAGATCAAGCCGAGGAAGAGGAGCACATATTTGAGGGACCGGTTGACCGATTGATAAGGGTCGGCCACTTCGATGAACGAAGTGCCGAGGGATGTGGCCGGCAGTCCGGCGAAGGAGTCGCTCGGGCCCTCGGCGCCTACACCGCGGGCGATGAAAGGCACCGACCACTCCGCCGTGAAACCGTTCTTACTTACGGTGCGGCGAACTGGCAAGAAGCCGCCATCAAATCCAGGGCTTGGCCAATCGCCTTGCGCAGTCATGCGAGTCGTCTTGCCATAGGAGAGAACGGCAATGCGCTGCGCGCCGGAGAATCGCAGCGAGGCCGTCACGTCGAATTTCGTGTTGGGCTTGGCGATCGCATCGAATCTTGCTCCAAAGAAGGTAAGCTTGCGCCCGGACGGATCGCCGGCGATGGGAATATCCGGGGTCAATTCGGCCGGAACTAAAACCGTGGTCTTTCCATCCGCGGCCAGTGTCGCATCGGCCAAGGCTCCGCGGGCATCGCTCACGCCCACCACGATCTCGGCGCGGCTCCAGTCCAGTTCGGCATCCTGGAGACCGGCGGTGGGCGCGGCGGTCAGATCGAAAGCACCGTCGAGTTTTATGTCGGCGCGGAACACCGGCACCTTGAATAGCGATCGACGGCGCTCTTCGGTTGTGGTTTTGAGAACACCAGAGGCGACGGTTGGGAAGATCAGATAGGGGTCGCGCCTGGCGAGGCCCGTGGATGCCTGCGGAGGTAGCTTGTAGGGAATCGCAAGCGTCGGTCCGAGAAAGGTCTGCTGGCCGCCGCTGTAACTGCTGATTTGCTGCACGACTTCGGCGGCCCGCTTCGTGCGGTCCGTGACCAGCCCCATGACAAAAAGTGCGGGGATCGTCATGAGCAGAGCTAATGCGCAGACCACGAGAAGTTTCAACCCCATGGAGCGCGAGTGGAACTTGATTAGCGGCATCGATGGCACGCTAGGAGAGCTGTTCATTAGAGTCGTCCTTCAGTGGTCCGTGATACAGAGTACTTTATTACGCAGAGTATCCCAGGCTGAAGCGATTGTCAAGACTCCGCCTCAAAAGATGACCGCCGCCGAACGCGCGCCGCGCGAGCCACAGAAAAAGGGTATAGTTGTCTTGAGCTGCTCAGCACCGCTCATCACGAGGAGAAGACATGAAGAAGATCGCCGCAGTAGCTTTGATGACTTTCGGATTCGCCGCGGGCGTTATGGCCGCGGAATACAAAGGTTTCGTGGAAGATCAGGCGTGCGCCAATAAGCCCGAAATGAAGGGCGACGCGGCATGCGCGCAGAAGTGCATTAAGGGCGGCTCCCCAGCAGTCCTGGTGACCGAGGACGGCAAGGTCTACAAGATCTCCAACCAGGCCAAGATTGTTGCCATGGCCGGCAAGAATGTGACGGTGGAAGGGAAGCTCAAGGGCGACACGCTGACCGTCGCCGCCGTGAAGGAATAGCTCCGCTAAAGTCCTGCTGCAGCTAGTTCAGGTGGAACTTTTTCATCTTGTAGCGCAGCGTATCACGCGTGATGCACAGCAGGCGTGCGGCTTGGCTTTGATTGCCGCCGGTCTTCTCTAAAGCCTGGACGAGCAACTGGCGTTCCTGCTCGGCGAGCGGCATGGGATTGTCGCCGCTGAACGCCGCCAGGCGCGCTCCAACAGCCGCGGCAGCCGCCGCGTCACCGCGAACGGCGATGGGCAGGCTCTGCGGCTGGATATAGGCTGTATCTTCCAGAATCATGGCGCGCTCGATGGCGTTGCGCAGTTCGCGCACATTGCCGGGCCAATGATGGGTAAGCAAAAGGGCCTCGGCATCGGGCGAAATGCCGTCGATCTGCCGCTTGAACTTGGCGTTGTAGTGCTCGACGAAGAAACGGGCCAGCGGCAGGATATCCTGGGGACGCTCGCGCAGGGGAGGCACAACCAGTTGGATGACGTTGAGCCGATAATACAGGTCCTGCCGGAAGGCGCCCTCGCGCACCGCCTCGCGCAGATTCTTGTTGGTTGCGGCGATTATGCGCAGATCCACGTGGATATCGCGGAGGCCGCCCAAACGCCGGAAGCATTGGTCTTCCAGGACGCGCAGCAGCTTGGCTTGCAGCGACAGAGGCATCTCGCCGATTTCGTCCAGGAATAAAGTGCCCTTGTCGGCCAGTTCGAACAGACCGCGCTTCTGGGCGCGTGCGTCGGTGAAGGCGCCTCGCTCGTAGCCAAATAGCTCGCTTTCGAGCAAAGTCTCGGGGATCGCGGCACAATTGATAGCCAGAAACGGCTCGGCCTGGCGCTGGCTTTGATAGTGCAGGGTCTTAGCGATCAGATCTTTGCCGGTGCCGTTTTCGCCCTCGATCAGTACGGTGGTCGCCTCGCTGGTGGCCACTCGCCTGACGAAAATGAGCAGCTCCCGCATGGCATGCGACTCGGCGATGAGCTGCCGCTTGGCGGGCTCCATCTCCTCGGTCACATCCCGGACCGTTGCCACCACGCCTTCCAGATCGCCGCTTTCATCGGCCACCTGCACCGTCCGAATCACCACCATTCGTTCGTGCCCGTTGGGCAGATGCAGCGTAATCGTGCCGGTGGCCATGCAACCCGGGTGCCGCAGGCCCTGTAGGACACCGCACCCGGGCTCGCAGCAAGTGCAGCGAAATAGTTCCTGACAGTGTTTCCCCACGATTTCGTCTTCGCCGACGGCAAAAAGCCGTTGGGCTGCCTGGTTGGCGCCGACAACGTGGAGAGACTTGTCGTAGACGAACAGGGCGTCGGAGAGATGATTGAAGATCGCTTCCAGGATCTCGGGCCGTCGCCATCTGGCGGCAAGATGCGACATCGGCCTCCTTAGGGCTTACTTATCCGTTAACTTACATACATTATAACGCTTATCCCCAAATTCGACCAGTGCGAAGTGCTTAGTCCGTTCTTAACCGCTTGGAACAGTATGGGATAGCGCCCTGGCGCGCAATCGAGTGTGGCTTTGCACACAGATCTGGAGCCGACGTACGCAGACAGGCATTCCGAATGATCGAAAGGTCCCTTTTTCTTCAGCTTACCCGCTGGCAATTGCCGTGCTTTCCTACCGGCAAACGGGAGATGATGACGCCGAGGATTCCCTATCGAAACAGGTCTGAGGCGGGGCGCTCCCTGGCTGGCGAGTTGATGGACTACCGGGCGAGGCCGGGCGTGTTGCTGCTCGGAGTTGCGACCGGCGGTGTTCCAGTTGCCGACGAAGTGGCCTCGGCTCTCGAGGCGCCGCTGGAAGCCCTGGTAGTGCGAAAACTGGAGGCTCCGTCGGAGCCTGGGCTGACGATGGGCGCTATTGGCCCTGAGGGCATTCAGGTTCTGGATCAGGATCTGATTCGCGCGCTCGGTATTTCGAAAGCAGCAGTGGAGAGTGTCGTGCGCCGGGAGAGCGCGGAACTCGAGCGCTGCCAGACGCTGTATGGTGGACTGCGGGTCAACTGGAAAAACCGCACTGTGATTGTTATCGACGATGCCGCTGAGACGGGTTGGACCATGTTGGCGGCTCTCCACTTCGCAAGAAAGCACGCACCCCACGAAATCGTCGCCGCCTGTCCGGTGGCTTCCTCGGATGCGCTGGAGAGATTCCGTCACGAAGCGGACGGGTCGGTTTGCCTGGCCATCCGCGAAGTATTTGCCTCCGTCACGGATTGGTACTGGAGCTTTCCTCCGACGACGGAGAGTGACGTAGTGCGGCTGCTGGAGAGGCGCCGCTCTCAGGCGAACGAATGAGCGGCCTGGACCGCGATGACGGCCGTCTGCGGGTGAACCACCCGGGCAAAATCCTGATACGCAATCTGGATCAGCTCGGTGTGCGTGCCGGCATTGAATGCAATCCACTGGTCTTCCGCCAGGCTCTCATCGGCGAAGACCGGCATCCCGTAAAGATTGCCGAACGGCGGCATGGCGCCGATCTCGCACCCCGGGAACTGACTGTGAAATTCTTCTTCCGTCGCTAATACAACGCTTGTTGCCTTCGCGCATCTTCGCAGCAGGGGGAGATCCACCTGGCGAGACGCGGGAACAACGGCCATGGCCATTGTACCGTCCACTTTCACGATCACTGTCTTAGCCAGCTCCTGCCCGCGGATATGCGCCAACGCCGCAATTTCCTGCGCTGTGTAGGCTGTCGGATGCACCAGCGTTCGGTACTTGATATGCTGGGCATCGAGAAACTCTTTCAATTTTCTGGCGGGCATGTCAACCTCCTTTCGCGGCACACCTGGCCCGATGACCGCAATTTTTCACAAAGCAGTAGAGCAAGCCTCGTGCCACTCGGCGGCCCGCGTGGTGGAAACGGCTCCGTGGGAAATGCCTCAGTGATCAAAGCGCGCGGAATCCAGCCATTGGCGCCGGAACAACTCCTTCGCCGGTCCGATCCCGGCAAATTCGCTTTTCAGACCACGGCCGAATTGGAAGATGCGAAGGAAATCTTCGGCCAGCAGCGCGCGATCGAGGCCGTCCAATTTGGAATCGGCATCCGCAAGCAAGGGTTCAACTTGTTCCTGCTCGGTCCTGCCGGGACGGGAAAATACACAGCCACACGGAGCCTGGTGGAGGAACAGGCTGCGCGGGAATCCACGCCCGATGATTGGGCGTACGTCAACAACTTCCAGAGTCCGGAGGTGCCGCGGGTCTTGCGCCTGCCGCCTGGACGCGGAGCCGCGCTGCGCGACGGCGTGCGGAACCTGATCGAGAACCTGCGCTCCGCGATTCCCTCAGCCTTCGAGAGCGAGAATTACCGCGCCCGCAAACACGTGATTGAGCAGGAGATCAAGGACCGGCAGGAGAAAGCTTTCGAGGAGCTGCAGAAGAAAGCGAACGAGCAGAACGTAGCGGTGCTCCGGACACCGACCGGCCTGATCCTGGCCCCGTTGCACGAAGGCGAAGTGATCAACCAGGAGCAGTTCGAGAAGCTTCCGCCGGAAGAGCATCAGAAGATTGAAGCACGGATGGCGGAGCTGCAGAAAGAGCTGCGGGCCGCGCTACTCCAAGCGCCGAAATGGGAGCAGGAGGGCCGCGAAAAGATCCGGGAGCTGAACAACGAGGTGGCGACCTACGCCATCGGCCACCTGATCGAGGAACTGCGCACCAAGTACTTGGACCTGCCGCAGGCGATGGCGTTGCTCGAGGAGATCCAGCAAGACGCCACCAAAAATGTGGATGAGTTTCTCACGCCGCCGGAACCTCCGCTGGCGGCGCTGATGGGAGGTGCGCTGGCTAACGCACCCAGAGGCCCCGCATTTTTCCGACGTTATCAAGTGAATCTGCTGGTCGACCACAGCGGAAACCACGGAGCACCGGTCGTGTACGAAGACCATCCCACCTATCCCAATCTAGTGGGCCAAGTCGAGTACATCGCCCAGATGGGAGCGCTCACCACGGATTTCACGCTGATCCGGCCGGGCGCGCTACATCGCGCCAATGGCGGCTACCTGATTCTGGACGCCTTTCAATTGCTCCAACAGCCCTCTGCGTGGGAAGCGTTGAAGCGAGCGCTGCTGTCGTCTGAGATCCGGATCGAGTCGCTGGGCGAAATGCTGGGCTTGGTGAGCACAGTCTCGCTTAAGCCAGAGAAGATTCCGTTGACCGTGAAAGTTGCGCTGGTCGGCGAGCGGCAGCTCTACTACATGCTTTCGACGCTCGATCCGCAGTTTAGCGAGCTGTTCAAGGTGGCGGCCGACTTTGACGAGGAAGCCGGCCGCAGCCCGGAGATCGAACTCCTTTACGCCCAACTGATCGGCACCATGGCCCGGCGGAACGGTCTGCTGCCGTTCGACCGCGGCGGGGTGGCTCGCGTCATCGAACAAAGCTCGCGGGCCGCCGGTGATTCCGGGAAGGTATCCACGCACCGGCGCAGTCTGGCCGATCTCTTGCATGAGTCGGATTATTGGGCGCGCAAAGCAGGGCATGCGAACGTGGCCGCGGGGGATGTGCGGCAGGCCATCCAGGCGAAAATTCACCGCGAAGACCGAATCCGGGAGCGCCTGCTCGATGAAACTCTGCGTGGTACGCTGCTGATCGACACCGAGGGAGAGCGCACAGGCCAGATTAACGGACTATCCGTGCTGCAACTGGCGGGTTTCTCCTTCGGCCATCCGACGCGGATCACGGCGCGCGTCCGGCTGGGCAAGGGCGAAGTGATTGATATCGAGCGCGAAGTTGAGCTGAGCGGCCCAATTCACTCCAAGGGCGTGTTGATCCTGTCGGCATTCCTGGGTGCGCGCTATGCCGCGGATCATCCCTTATCGCTTTCGGCCAGCCTGGTGTTCGAGCAGTCGTACGGCGCGGTGGAGGGCGACAGCGCGTCTTCAGCGGAACTGTATTCGTTGTTGTCGGCGCTTTCGGGACTGCCCATCCGGCAATCGCTGGCAGTGACCGGATCCGTGAACCAGCACGGGCAAGTGCAGGCCATTGGCGGGGTCAACGAGAAGATCGAAGGATTCTTCGATCTGTGCCGCGCGCGGGGGCCGCTGAACGGCCAGGGCGTCCTGATCCCAAAATCCAACGTGCGCCATCTGATGCTGCGCGAGGACGTGGTGGACGCGGCGCGGGCCGGAACGTTTCACGTCTATGCGGTGGAGACCATCGATCAAGGGATCGAGATCCTGACTGGGGTGGTGGCGGGCGAGCGGGACGCGGCCGGGAAATTTCCCGAAGGTAGCGTCAACCAGAAAGTAGAGGCACGGCTGATCGAGCTTGCCAGCAAGCGGCTGGCCGCGGCGCAAAAGACCGGACCGGAGAACGCATCGTGAGCGAGGCCGGCGCCCCGGAAATTCGAAGGATTCTGCTGGCTCTGGACGCCTCGCCCGGCAGCCTGGCCGCGCTCGAAGCAGCCGTGGACCTGGCCGCGAAAATCGAAGCCGAGTTGTCGGGAGTCTTTGTCGAGGACGAAGACTTGATGCGCATGGCGGAGTCTCCTTACGCACGCCAGATTGTCTATCCTTCTTCGGCGCAGACGGCCACCAGCCGGGCGAGCGTGGAACGCGAGCTAAAGTCCCAGGGGGAGCGCGCCCGCGAAACTCTGGCTCGTGCGGCCGAGCGCGCCCATATCCGCTGGTCCTTCCGGACTGTCCGGGGCAAAGTGGCGTCCCAACTGCTGGCAGCCACCGGCGAAGGCGATGTCCTGGCCGTAGGACGAGCCAGCTGGCATCTGGCGGCGAGCGGGCGAACCGGCTCTACTGCCTTCACGCTGGCAACGAGCGCCGTCCCGCTTCTGTTGGCAGCCCAACGCGCGCAGCTGGGCAATGTTTCCCTGGCAATCTACTACGACAACTCATCGGCCTCGCGCAATGCATTATTCACGGCCGCGCGCCTGGCACAGGCGGGCGGCGGCACACTGACGGTTCTACTAGCTGTGCCGGAGGCGGAGCGGCCGGCGCTGCGAAAGCAGGCGGGTGAACTACTACAGGCGGCCGGTGTCGCCGTCCGCTTTCGTTCGATGAAGCCGCAGGATGAGGCGAGCCTTCTCGAAGCACTGCGAACGGAGCGCGTCGGAATGCTGGTGATGCCCAGCCGCACGCCGTTCCAGGGGCCGGAGGCGCTGGAGAAACTGCTGGGCAAAATCGAGACGCCCGTGTTGTGGCTCTGCGACGGCTCAGAAGTAGAGGGATGACGGCTCAAAACCACATCCCCTGGCAGCTCCTCTTCAACCTGCTGACCATCGTAATCATCAACCTGGTGTTAAGCGGCGACAACGCCGTGGTGATCGCGCTGGCGGCCAAGACACTACCCCGCGCGATGCGATTGCGCGCGCTTACCGCTGGAGCAGGCTCGGCAGTGGTGATTCGTGTGGTTGTCACGTTCTTCGCGGCCGAGCTGCTGCACGTGGAATTTGTGCAATTGGCCGGCGGAATCCTCATCTTCTGGATTTGCGTCAATCTGTTCCGGGAAGCTGAGGCGGAAACGGCAGCCGAAACCCGCCTGCCGAGCTTTTGGAGAGCGATGTGGTTCATTCTGGTGGCCGATGTCACCATGTCCACCGATAACATTCTTGCCATTGCGGCAGTGGCCGAAGGAAGCACCTGGCTGCTGATTTTCGGCCTTGGCTTGAGCATCCCGCTCGTGATCTTCGCGAGCAATCTGCTGGCGAACCTAATGGACAAGTATCCGCTGATCATCTATCTCGGCGCGGCGCTGCTCGGCAGAGTGGCGGCCGCGATGATCCTGACGGATGCGATCATCGTTCGGACGCTTGCGCCCAGCCCGATGGTCCGGGGAATCCTGGAGGCCGCCGCGGCGGGCGGAGTGCTTGTGGTTGGCCGGCTGCTGCAGCGGCGGCGTACGCCGGTCTCATCGCAATCATCTATCCACGGGACTGGCAAGCCACGTTAAATCTGGCAATTAGCGACTTCAGGCAGGGCAGTGAGACGGCAGATCCCTTAAGCTTCCGCTTTTTGCGTGTTAAGCTCGTAACGAACTCCGGTAACCCTGCCATTCGGGACGGATTGTAAAGGCTGTGCTGGCGGCCTCAATTTAGGAGGCTCGCATGGCACCCGAAGGCGCCAAGCCGAAGATCGTCATCATCGAAGATGAGGGACTGATCGCCGCCGACCTGGAGACGCGGCTCAAGATCGCCGGGTACACCGTTCCGGGGACTGCGGATTCAGCTCAGAAAGCACTGCAATTAGTTCGTAAGACAGCGCCGGACCTGGTGTTGATGGACATCCGGCTCAAAGGCAACGTCGATGGCATCGAGGTAGCCGGTCAAATCCGGGATCAATTGGATGTCCCGGTTGTGTATCTGACAGCTTACGAAGACCGCGCAACCCTGGAGCGAGCCAGCCAGACGCAGGCGTTCGGCTACATCAAGAAGCCGATCGCCACAGCTAGCCTGCGAGGATCCATCGAGTTGGCCATCGCCAAGCACCGGCACGAGCGGCATCTTCGAGCGCAGAGAGATTGGGCGATTGCCAGCTTTGCCGCGGTGCCGCAGGCAGTCCTGGTCACCGATGGCCAAGGCCGAGTCACATATCTGAACTCCCGCGCCGAGGAGTTAACCGGCTGGAAGACCGACGACGCCTTGGGGCGCCAATGTTGGGAGCTCCTGCGGCTGTACCATCGCGACAGCGGAGCTCCGGTGCAGGACTTGATCCCGGTGGCCATGCTCCAGGGCGAGCCGATCCCGCTGCCGGACGACATCTGCCATAAGCGGGACCCAAAAACAAGCTGTGCGGTCGAAGGCAGCATCGCGCCACGCTGGCATGAGGGGCGCGTGGAAGGCACGGTGGTTTCGCTCTCCGATGTAACGCGGTCCATCTTTGACGAGGAGCAGGCACTCCAGGATGGCAAGCAGGAGGCGCTGCGCCGCTTGGCCGACGGGATTGTCCGGCAGTTGGCGAAGCCGGCCGAAGCGGGCGAAATGCCGGCAGACACGGAGCCCGACCTCCGCAGCCGGCTGCATGCTTTTCTGCAAGCTCCGGTGGTGAATCCCGCGCGCGTGGATGTCCGGCAGGTGCTGGAGCGGCTGGAAGAGGCCTGGAGGCTCATCGAACCGCGGCTGAAAGTCACCTTCGATGTGGACACCGCCTCCGTGCAAGCCGATTCCTGGCAGCTCACGCGCGCGCTGGTCAGCATCCTTCTGCACGCTCGCAGCCGGATGAAAAGCAACAGCCAACTGGTCATGGAACTCTCCGGCGCCGAGGCCGAACAGGTGATCCACTCGATCCGCGTGCGAGTCTCCTACACAACCGAGGAAGACGCCGCGGCCATCGAACAGATATTTGAACCGGCCTGGACGAGCGATGCGGATGATCTACACGGCGCCTACAAGCTGATCAAGACCATGGGCGGTCTGGTGGCGGCCCGTCTGGAACGAAGCGATTGGGCGGTGTTCGACATCTATCTTCCGCGCGTGGAAGCCGAGGCCGCTGGTGTAGCAGCGCCGCGGGAGGCCGGGCCCGCGATTCTGTTGGTGGACGCCAATGCGGAAGTACGGCGTCTGCTCGAAAGGCATTTTGAGCAGAACGGTTACCGGCTTTTGTCCGCGGCGGGCTGCGAGGAGGCGGTGCTGGTTGCGGAGTTGTACGCGGGAGACATCCGCCTGGCCGTTGCGAATCTGGGTCAGGGAGACGACGCGCGCGACCGGCTGGCCGAGCAACTGGCAGCGGTGCGGCCCGGCATCCAGGTGCGAGTGCTGAGCGGATATTTGGAGCCTCAACGGGCCGCGGCGGGCGAGGAATTCCAGCCGGCCGTCCCGCACTACCTATCCAAGTGGGATCTCCTCGAATGGGCTAGAGAATCCTTTGCCGCGGGAGACACTGAATAGCGACGTATGCCGGAAGAACCTGTGGAACTACTCCTGGTTGAAGATAACCCCGCGGATGTTGAATTGACGCTGCACGCGCTGGGCAAGCACAATCTTGCGAATCACATCCGCGTGATGCGCGATGGCGCCGAAGCGTTGGATTACCTGTTTGGCGCGGAGAACGCGGGCGGGGCGAATTCCCGCCATCCGCGCCTTATCCTGCTCGATTTGAAGCTGCCCAAAGTGAATGGTCTGGAGGTATTGGGCCGAGTCAAGTCGGACCCCCGCACCAAATCGATTCCGGTGGTGGTGCTCACTTCCTCGCGGGAGGACCGGGATCTGTACTTGTGTTACGAGCTAGGCGTGAACAGCTACATCGTCAAGCCGGTGGACTTTGACAATTTTTCCGAAGCGGTATGCCAGCTCGGGTTGTATTGGCTCCTGCTGAACGAGAGGCCGCATGGAACGCTTCAAAGTCAAGCTTGACGGACGCCTGGGGCGCTATGCCCTGGCCCTCGCGCTGGCGGTGATGGCCGAGGCTGCGCTCATTCCATTTGAACAGCCCACGTCAGCGCCGCTGATCGTTTACGCGCCTTTCATCATAGTGAGCGCGCTGGTCTGCGGGCTTGGCCCCGGCTTGCTGACAGCAGGATTTTGCCTTCTGGGAGCAGCTTACTTTCATCTGGAACCGGTCGGCTCCCTGTCAGTCACGCGCAGCAGCGATTGGGACCGTTTGGCGGCGCTGGCGGCAACCGGCATCGTGGTGAGCGTCCTCGCCGAGCAGCGCCGGCGGATCAGGGGCCGCTTGGCCGAGACCAATCGTAAGACCAGCGCGATGCTGGAGAGCATCAGCGACGGATTCAACGCCTTCGACCATGAATGGCGCTATACATTCGTCAACGCCGCGGGCGCGCGGCTGGTGGGCAAGACACCCGAACAACTGATCGGCAAGAACCTTTGGGAGTTGTGGCCGGAGGTAGTAGACTCTCCTTTCGGGGCGGCCTACCGCCGCTCGGTCGCCGAGAACGTCCCACTTCAGGTCGAGGCGTTTTTTGAGCCTCTGAACGCCTGGTTCGAAGTGCGGTGCTATCCCTCTTCGGATGGCCTCTCGCTGTTTTTTACCGACACAACCGCGCGCCGGCGAGTGCAGGAGCGGCTGGGGCTGTTGGAGTCCGCGGCGCTGCAGACTACTGACGGCATTCTGATCCTGAAGGTCTCGGGAGAGGACTTCTGTTGCCAAGAGCCGGTCTTTGCGAACGCAGCTTTTGAGCGGATCACTGGGTTCACTATCGAGGACCTTCGCGAAGGAGCCATCCCAGAGCTCTATCGGGACGGCGTCAATCCACATCAAAGAATTGACCGGCAATCCGGTTTTCGCAAGAGCTGTCCCGATCACCTGGAGCGGAGGTCTCATCGCAAAGACGGCTCCGAGTTCTGGGCGGAATGGACCTTCAAGCCTTTGGCCGGCAAGGACGGAACTTTCACGCACTGCGTCTGGACCTGCCGGGACATCACCGAACGCCGAAAGGCCGAAGAGGAGTCGCGGCTGCTCGGCACCATCGTGGAATTTTCCGAGGACGCCATCGTTGGAAAGAACCTGGACGGCATTGTCTTGAGCTGGAACAAAGGCGCGGAGCAAATCTACGGATACTCGGCCGAAGAGATGATCGGGCAGTCCGCTTCGATACTGTTTCCACCCGATCACCCGGACGAATTCAAGGAAATCATGGAGTACATCCGGTTAGGGCAGCGCCTCGAGCACATGGAGACAGAACGAATCCGGAAGGACGGCTCTCGTATCGTTGTCTCGGTGACCATCTCTCCGCTGCGCGACGAAAGCGGGGCTGTTACCGGGGCGTCAACCATTGCCCGCGACATCACCGATCGCAAGCGCGCCCAGGAGGCGCTAGCGCACAGCGAATTGCGCTACCGGTCGCTGGTGCGAGTGGTTTCTCAGATCGTGTGGACCACCGATTCTCAGGGCGAGGTGGTGAGCGACATTCCGTCCTGGCGTGAGTTCACTGGCGAGACGTTCGACCGGATCAAGGGCTGGGGATGGCTGGAAACGCTTCATCCGGACGACCGTGAGCGAACCGCGCGAATTTGGTCACAAGCCGTGAACGCCGGTAGTTTCTATATGGCCGAGTACCGCATGCGCCGCAGCGACGGCGAATACCGTTGGATGTTGGTTCACGGCGCCCCGATATTGAACGACCATGGCCAAGTGCAGGAGTGGGTGGGAATCTGCGTCGACATTCACGACCGCATCATGGCCGAAGAGGAGATTCGCCAGCTCAACCAGACGCTCGAAACGCGCGTCGTCGAGCGCACAGCGGCACTGCAGGCCGCCAATAAGGAGCTGGAGGCATTTGCTTATTCCGTGTCTCACGATCTTCGCGCGCCGTTGCGGGCGATCAGTGGCTTTTCACGTATTCTTCTCGAAGAATTCGGCGCCGCGTGCCCAGCCGAAGCGCACCGTTATCTGGGCATCGTCAACGACAACGCCGTACAGATGGGAACCCTGATCGATGGCTTGCTGTCGTTTTCCCGCTTAGGCCGACAGGCGCTGAACATTCAAACCGTTGCGCCCGAGGACCTGGTGCGCCAGGCACTGGCTGATTTGTCTTCCGAGCAGCAGGGCCGCCAGGTGGAAATCACCGTCGCCGACCTTCCGCCTTGCCAGGCCGACCCGTTGCTGCTCAAGCAGGTGTTCTTCAATCTGCTCGCCAACAGCCTGAAATACACGCGCAACCGCCCAGTGAGCCGCGTGGAAGTCGGCTCATTTCGCTTCGCGGAGCTTGCGGCGCAGACCGAAGTTTGCCAAAACGGGGCGCCGCGCGGAGCCGAACCCGACGCTGCAATCTATTACGTCCGCGACAATGGCGCGGGCTTCGATATGCGCTACGCCGACAAGCTGTTCGGCGTCTTCCAGCGGCTGCACCGCGCCGAAGAGTACGAAGGCACCGGCGTCGGGCTGGCGACGGTCCGCCGCATCATCACCCGCCATGGTGGATCGGTGTGGGCCGAAGCCGCATTGGATCAGGGCGCGGCATTTTATTTCACCCTTGAGGCGCAGGGGGTAGCGCAACTCTCCGGAAGTCCGGAAACATCGGCCGCGGAGTTGAGCGGCGAAAGGAGCTGACTGTGTCTACGAATATCCGGGTGCTGGTCCTCGAGGACCGCGCCGAAGACGCCGAACTGATGGTGCACGAGCTGCGGCACAGCCAATACGAACCGGATTGGCGGCGGGTCGACACCGAGTCGGAATACAACGCTCACCTGGGCTGGCAGCCCGACGTGATCCTGTCGGATTACAACATGCCGTTCCTGGATGCGCCGCGCGCGCTGGACCTGCTGCACGAACTCGACCTGGATATTCCTTTTATCGTCGTCTCTGGCGCCATCGGCGAAGATGTCGCCGTGGCCATGATGCGCCGCGGAGCAACCGACTATCTGCTGAAAGACCGCCTCACCCGCCTGGGGCCCGCCGTGCGGCGCGCGCTTGAGGAGCGTGAGTTGCGCGCGGAGACATTCCGCGCCGAGCGTGCCCTGCGCGCCAGCGAGGTCCGCTTCTATTCCTTCATGAACAACAACCCCGCGCTGGCCCTCATTAAAGACCACGACGGACGGATTCTCTACATCAACAATACATCCGAGCAAATGTGGGGCCTGACGCCGGCTGAGTGCCTGGGAAAGACGAACGCTCAGTTGTGGCCCGCGGACGTGGCCAGCCGGCTCGATGCCAATGACCGGGCGGTGCTCGCCAGCGCCGAGGCCTCGCGTACCGTGGAAGAAGTGGCCCGGATCAGCCGCGGGCCGCGCCAAATGCTGTCATTCCGCTTTCCGTTCGCCGAAGCCGGCGGCGGCGAGCTGTTGGGCGTCATCTCGATCGACGTCAGCGAGCAGATTCGGACCCAAAAGGCCCTGGCGGCTGCGCTCGCCGCCAAAGAAGTGCTGCTCAAAGAGGTGCATCACCGCGTCAAGAACAACTTGCAGGTTATCTCCAGCCTGCTGACCATGCAGGCGGATTCGCTCGAGGACCCCGCGGTCGCCAGCGCGCTGCACGAAAGCCAGCAGCGTGTGCAGTGTATGGCTTTGATTCACGAGCGCCTGAACAAGGAGGACCGGTCGGACCGGCTGGACTTCACCGGATATGTCGAATCCCTCGCCCGGGACTTGTTCTATTGCTGCGGAGCCGAACCGGAACGGATTCACTTGGGCTTCGAACTCGAACCGGTCTTGCTTCCACTCAGCCAGGCGATCCCCAGTGGACTGATCCTCAACGAAGTGCTCACGAACGCCTTCAAGTACGCTTTCCCCGCCGGACGGACGGGTGAGATACTCATTGCGCTGCAGTGTGCAGACGACGGCCTCGTCCGGCTCTCCGTGTCCGACAATGGCGTCGGGCTGCCCGCCGGGTTTGACTGGCAGACTTCGCCTTCGCTCGGCCTCCGCATCATCGAGATCCTGCGCCGCCAACTGGATGGATCCGCCCAGCTTCAGGCCGGTGACGACGGCGGGGCTTCATTCGTGCTTGCCTTCCCCCGTGCCGCAGACCAGGCCGCCGAGGAAGCTCCGGGCCAGTCTTGGGCGGAAACGGCCGGAGCCGATGGTACGCCCGCCCTCTTCAAGAAGCCGGCGGGACGCCTTCAGACTTCGCCGTCCGCCACACGCAACCCGAAGTAGCGTCTCTCCCTCTCGGGAATCCTTTTGCGCGCGTCACGCATCTCATTAGTCATCGACTAGAGAGATTCGCACATGATCGAGATCCGCAAGAGTGAAGAACGAGGCCATGCTAATCACGGCTGGCTCAACAGCTACCACACCTTCTCATTTGCCGACTATTACGACTCCAGGTTCATGGGATTCCGCAGCCTGCGTGTCATCAATGAAGACCGAGTGACGCCTGGCCAGGGCTTCGGGATGCACGGCCATCGCGACATGGAGATTCTGAGCTACGTACTGGAGGGTTCGCTCGCGCACACCGACAGTATGGGCCACCAGCAAGTCCTCGGGCCGAACGAAATTCAGCGCATGTCGGCGGGCACAGGCATCCGGCACAGCGAGTTTAATCCCTCCACCACTGGGCCCGTGCATTTCTTCCAAATCTGGATTGAGCCGGCCAGTAAAGGAACGCCCTCCAGCTATGAACAGGTTCGCTTCGATCCTGAAGAGAAGCGGAACAAACTGAAGCGGCTGGCCGGTCCGGAAGGCGCGGGCGGCTTGGCCCGCATCAACCAGGATGCGCACGTCTTCGTGGCGGAATTGGACAAAGGCGTGGAGCTTACCTATTCCCTGGGCTCCCAGCGCGCCGCATGGGTACACGTTGTACGCGGCGAAGTTGGCGTCAATGGGGCCGAATTACATGCCGGAGATGCGGCCGCGGTGCGCAGCGAGAACCACTTGACGATCGCCGGCCTGGGCGCGGAACCAAGCGAGATCCTGCTTTTCGATGTGGCCTGAGCGCCCCGAGCGGGCGCCTGGCCCATATTTCTCACAATTTTACCAGATTCTTCTAAAAATAAGAGCTTACGAGACACAGCGTAATTTAGAAAACTTGTAATTTTCCGAGTATTCCGGGCCCGCCCATGCGCGTAATCTATCTACAGTGCTGCGCCGAATTGGCCCGAAGGGGACGCGGAAGGAAGCCGCCAAGCCCCTGCTTCTCCAGGCGGAAGAGAATACTGTCGCGAGGACCCTCAAGGTATTGTGTGCCTGGTGCGGCAGGACTTCCTTCACCCCCGGCGTCTGGCAAATCGACCCGCCCCGCGCCCAGGACGGTCCGGCGGTGACTCACGGGATTTGCCCGGATTGCAAAGAGTCAATGGAGAGGCAGGGGCTGTAACAACTCCAACCCGTTGCAATCTGTCTATGAGAAAGCCAGTATACTCGGACGAACGAGGAGATCATGTTCCGGAGACTCTGGTTCGCGGGTATAACGGCCATCCTGCCCTTGATTGGTGCGATCCACGGCCCAGTCAGAGTGGACGGCGGGCAAGTAGCGGGCGCGCATGGGCGCGATCCATCGGTTGCGGTATTCAAGGAGATTCCATTCGCCGCGCCGCCGGTTGGCGATCTTCGTTGGCGAGCCCCGCATCCCGTGGTCGCCTGGCAAGGCGTAAAGAAGGCGGATCACTTCGGCCCCAGTTGCGTTCAGACAATCACTGAGCATGGGTTCGGACCATGGACCTATGAATTCGTGACCCATGGCGAGGTCGGCGAGGACTGTCTCTATCTGAACGTGTGGACGCCCGCGAAATCGCCCGCCGACAAACTGCCGGTCTACGTTTTCCTCTATGGCGGAGGTTTTACGAGCGGGTCTGCCGAAGTTCCGATCTACGACGGCGAAGGCTTGGCGCGCAAGGGCCTGGTGGTGGTGACCCTCAACTACCGGGTGGGCGTCTTCGGCTTTCTCGCGCATCCGGAGCTGACGCGGGAATCCGGGCACAACGCCTCGGGCAACTACGGACTGCTGGACCAGATCGCGGCCCTCCGCTGGGTCAGGAATAACATTTCCGCGTTCGGTGGCGACGCAGGCCGTGTGACGATAGCGGGCCAGTCGGCGGGATCCATGTCGGTCCATTTTCTGATGGCGTCGCCTTTGGCGAAGGGTCTGTTCCACCGGGCCATCGCAGAGAGCGGCGGATCGGGCGTAGGCGCGTCGGGCGGAGGTCCCATGATGGGATCCCGTACGCTGGCGAATGCGGAGGCGGATGGAGTCAGGTTTGCGACCGCGAAGGGCGCTTCTTCCCTACGTGATTTGCGCGCGATAAGCTGGCAGAAGCTGATGGAGCCGGTGCCGGGCGCGCCGCCGGGACCGGCGGGACTTCTCCGGTTCTCTCCGATCGTGGACGGATATATCTTGCCGGAGTCCCCTTTGGACGCCATGGCGCACGGGAAGCTGAGTGACGTGCCCACACTAACCGGTTGCAACACCGGCGAAATCCAAGGGGGGCTGGTAGGACCTTTGCCTCCAATCAGCGCCGCGGAATTTCAGAAGCAGGCGAGACAACACTACGGGGATTTGGCGGACGAATTCCTGAAGCTGTATCCAGCCACCACCGATGAGCAGGTACAAGCATCGCGGGCCGCGAGTTCCCGCGATGAGTCGCTGGTCTCCATGTATCTGTGGGCGCGCAGGCGCGGGCAAGTGGCCAGCACCAAGACGTTCATCTACCTGTGGGATCACACGCTGCCTGGCCCCAACGCGGCTCGCTACGGCGCGTTCCATACTTCCGAGGTCCCTTACGTGTTGGACACGCTGTACACGTCGGACCGGCCATTTACGGAAATGGATCGCGAGATCGCCGGCAGAATGTCATCGTACTGGGCGGCTTTTGCAGCCTCGGGCGATCCAAATCGCAGGGGACTGCCGGTGTGGCCGGCCGTTAATGACAAACCGCAGGTTATGGAAGTGGGCGACAATAACGCACCTGTTGCGTTGGGCGGCGACCCCGCAAAACTCGCGTTCTTCGAGAAATACTTGTCCCGGTGAGCCGGGTCGCACGCACGCTCCTTACTGGGTCACAACTGAGGCGGAAGCGCGGCATCAAGATCACCTTGGGCGCCGACGGGCCATTCCCTGGGCGGCGCACGAGGAGATGGCGGACATGGTGACGGCACGCGCAATTCGGCCGAGTTAGTGGGAATGACGGACGTTGGCACGATCACCGCAAAGAAGAGTGCGGACTTCCTCGTCCTGGATGCGAATCCGCGGGTGGGGCAGCGCAGTAACGCGGAGTCGACTTCGGCCAGCGCGGCTTTACGAAAGCGCTCCGCCGCAGTGTGGGCAGAAGCGCGATCCCACCTGATCCGGTTGTCCGCATCGCGGGCAGAAGCCGCGTGCCGGCTGCGGCGCGGACACCACTTGCACCGGACGCGCCAAGTCAACGCGCTCGGTTGACACGGCCCATACCAGGGCGACGATCCAGCCGATCACGCTCCATCCCAACAGAAGATTCACCAACAGGATTCCCACGAGATTGGTCTTGTTTCGCGAAACCGCGATGATCGTCGGCAGGAAATAGAGGATAGCGCCCACGAGAAAAAACGGAAAGCCGATAAGGTGAAACATGATGATGTTCTCTCCGAAACCGGATCTCTAGTTTTCCCTACGAGTATATCCCTCACCTTGTTCCCTTCTTAACTAGATTTTGCCCCAGGACGTTGTGCGTTCGGGAGTGATTCGGATGATCGGTGCATCGCCGGCGAGCATTCCTTGGCCATACTGCGGGTATTTGGCTCTTAACTTGCGAATCGCCCGGGCGCGCTCTGCATGCGCCGCCTTCGGAATCAGCTTCGCTTTCCCTCGGATTAAGACATACCAGAGCTGCGTCCAGTCCTCGTCGTATTCGTCGATCAAAAGCGCGACGCGGGATACTGCCCGGATGTTTTGCAAGCGTGCGAGCCGGTCGGGCGAGACGCGCTTGGGCTTTTGGTCGATCGCTGTATAGAGGACCTTGCCGTCATAAGCGAAACAGATCGGCACGAGATGCGGCCGGCATTTGGCATCCGAGGTCGCAAGCCGGGCTACCCTGGCCTCGCTGAGTATTCTCCGGATCGAGCGGGGAGTCTTTGGGGGTTTCAAGCGATTAAACGCGCGTACTTGTCGAGGACGCCCAGAATTTCGTCGCGAGTCAAATCGGGAACCACCAGAAATGAGCGTTGAATGCCCGCTTCTCGGTATTCGGCGAGGACCGCGTCCTCGGGCGGCGCCGCGAACGTATTGATCGTGAGCGTTGAGAAGTCCCGCCCGGCCGCCGATGCCACGCGGCGCAACCTTGCGACCTCTTCCTTTGCGTTGAAACCCCCTCTGGCAAGGGGCAGCCAGCCATCGCAAAACTCTACCACGCGCTTCAGCGTGTAATCGCTCGAGCCGCCAAGAAGTATGGGAGGGTGGGGGCGTTGCACAGGCTTAGGGTAAAGCCAGACGGGATCGAAGTTCACCATCTCTCCATGGAAGGCTGCTTCCTCCTCCGTCCATAGAGCCTTCATCGCCAGGATGCGTTCGCGCATCAGCTTGAAACGCGTTTCGTAGCGCGCTCCGTGATTCTCCATTTCGTCGACATTCCAGCCGCCGCCAATACCGAAAAGGAAGCGGCCGTTTGACAGCCGATCCAGGCTCGCGACGCACTTTGCGGTCACGATCGGGTCGCGCTGCGGGACCAGGCAAATGCCGGTGCCCAGCAGGATTTTCGTCGTGGCAGCGGCGGCAAACGACAGGGCGACGAATGGGTCATGCGTGTGTGAATAGCATTTGGGCAGCTCGCCGCCGCCGGGAAACGGAGTGCGGCGGGACTTGGGAATATGCGTGTGCTCGGGCAGCAGCAACGAATCGAAGCCACGGTCTTCGGCAGCGCGCGCCAGCTCGCGGATGTCGATGCCATAGTCGGTTGGAAAATAACAAACGCCAAGATGCATAGTCAGTTCTCCTCAAAACCGTCGGTCTTCTGTAACACATTGCGATCCCTCAGGGCAACGACCAGCTTAGGCCACCTCGATCCAAACCGAGATGACCGCGAGTCCGGCGGTTTACGTAAAATACTCCTCATGCGATGTTCTTTACTTCTCGCCCTAGGGGCCGCGATTTTGACTCCGGCCGCTTTCGGCGCCGATTGCGATCGGGCCTGCCTGAAAAGCGAGCTCGATCAGTACCTGAACGCCGTTGTCCAACACAACCCGTCAGCCGTTCCCATGACGCCCGGATATCGGGAGACGGAGAATGCCGTGGTTCGGCGGCCGGGCCAGGGGATCTGGCAGACCGCCAAGGGGCTCGGCAAGGTCCAGCGCCGCTACTTTGACCCGGTGACGGAGAACGCGGCTTATTTTGGCACGCTCGAGGAGACCTCCGGCTCCGCCGCTGTGGTGACGCTTCGGCTGAAGATCACCGGCCGCAAGGTGGCCGAGGCCGAATGGTATCTGGCGCGGAAAGGGGATCCAGGCATCGGCGTTGGAGCCGGCGCGCAAGCGAATAATTCTTTCTGGGACCCCGAATACCTGGCCGCGCATCCTCCCGTGGAGCGCGTGGTGCCAAAGAGCGAACGCGTTTCGCGGGAAGACCTGATCGCCATCACGAACAGCTATTTCGATTCGCTTTCGGCCCACGACGGCCACGTCATGCTCGCGCATCCCGGCTGCCTGCGCCTGGAGAACGGCGTGCGCACCACGCAACGCGACGCGCCGGCGAACCTTCCAGCCGATACCGCCGGAATCTTCAACGGCAAAACCGATTGCATGAACGAGGGGGCCATGCGGAACATCTTCGCGGTTGTCGCACGCCGCTTTCCGGTGGTGGATGAAGAAGCCGGAACGGTGCTCGGGTTGGGAGTCTTCCTGCGGAAGCCGGGCGTGGCCATGCGCCGCAATCAATTCAGCGAGTGGTTCGTCATCGACCAGGGCAAGCTGAGCGCCATCTATTCGTCGATGTTCTACCCGGACCAGGAAGTGTTGGCTCCGAATTGGCCGCCATACGACGGCAATTGGCCCGTGGCGGTGCCGCCGAAGTAGCGGCTGGATTATCTGTGTACGTGAAACACGCCATAGCGTGGGTTCACGCTTGCCGCCAGCTTGACGAAACCCGCGCTCTCCTCGCGCCGGCCTGCAGCGTCATAAATGGCGGCGGCCTGATGAAACAGCTCCGCGCTGACCGCACCGGAAGTTAGCGCCTTGCCGATCCATGCGACGGCGTCGCCAACCTCGCCGGATCGGAAGCATGCCCACGCAAGAGCGGCTTGCGTAGAGAAATTCTCGCGCAGCGCCGAATCCTTATGCGCCCATTCCAACGCTGCCGCTCCGTCCTCGAGCACGTCGGCGTAAAGGTCGGTGAGATGGTGGTAGTAGTGAACCTCGCCGCGGCCGGCCGATTCCAGATAAGCGGCTAGAGCGCGATCGAAATAAGGCGCAGCCTCTTCTGCATCGCCACGAAATACGTATAGCTCGCCTAGCGTTTGCAACAACTCGGGCTTGGGCATGCGATCGATCACTTGGGTGTACAGCGCCACAGCTTCGTCGAACCGGCCTGTCGCGGCCAACACCTCCGCCATATGCTCTTGGACCGGAGCGTAGCCAGGATAAGCGCGGTCGGCCCGCTGGTAGTGGGCGGCAGCTTCCTCATAGCGCCCGCGCGCAACGTCCAGCACTCCACGCTGCAGTTCGACCCAGGCGAAAGACCGCATCTCCTTGGCGGTCAGCTCATCTTCCGCTTCGACGTATAGCCGATCCGCGCCCTCGAAGTCGCCCATTTTGCCGAGGTAGTGCGCCAACCGCGCGAGGTTGTCCCAAGTGCGGGCTTCCGCAATCAGCGCGTCGTAGCCGTCGCGGGCTTCCTGATAGCGTCCGAGCTGGAAAGCAAGATCGGCAAGCAGTGACCTGGCTTCGAATCGGCCCCAGAGGTTGGGCGCGATGCGCAGGTCGCTCTCGGCTTCCTGAAGGCGGTGAAATCGGAAGTCCAGGTTGGCCTTCAGAAGACACAGATCCTCTTGAGCTCCGAAAAGCGATATGGCGCCGTTGATGGCTCTCTCGGCGGCGAGGAATGCTTCCGAGTCTTCGGTGAGCGTTGCGCGATGATACAGGCGATAAGCCAGCCGGGTCCGCGTCTCGATGTCGCGGGAATCTCGCGACAGGCTCGCCTGCAACGCCGCGATATCATCCTCGGTCTTCCGCAGTTCCTCGGCGTATCCGCCAGCCGCCCCCACCGCAAGCGCCGCTACCATGGCTCTGCCAAGTACGGAAAGTGATCCAGAAATTCTCTGTCGTTCTTCAGCGGATTGGGAGGCGTCTTGGGAATGATCGGTGCGCTGTCCCAAAGCGACTGGTCGTTCAACAGTTCGATGTGGTACTTCTTCCCCTTAAACTGCGCGCTCATGTCCAGGAACATCGCTAGAAAGCGTGTGGCCACCTGGTCCTCGGGCCGCCTTCCGAACGGCCACGTGCCGGTGGTGTCCATGTCGATCGCACACACGTTCGGGACGAAAATCTCAAAAGCACGGCGCAGCGGAATGCGCAGGCCACGAGGGTTCCAGCTATCGTCCGGCATGTTGAGTTCCTGGAAAAGAGTCTTCCGCACGCGCGGGAAAGCCTCGGCCACCAGGTCATAAGTCTTGTGAACCGATACGGGCGAGTTGTCGTGATCAAACGAGGTCTGCAGACCCAGCGCGCTGATGGAAGGCCCGAAACCCCAGCCCAGATGCGCCAGCCGCTTGATGAAATGCGGACCCAGCCAGAAATTGTTGGCGCCGAGTTGCCGGTCGTTTTCACGTTCGCTCAGCGCGGCGTCGGCGAATGGCTGGCCGTCGGTGTCTACGAGTTTATACTTTGCCAGTTCTTCATCCAGTTTACTGGCGTGCAGCAGGCTGGCCGGATGCTGCAGCACCGACGGGTGATCGGGAATGTCCGGGATCTTGTGCGATGCTTTCAGTACCCAGGTTTCGCCCCAGCAATTCACGATGCGGTTTTCAGCGGGCGCCGGCGTGAGAAACGCCGTGGGAATCTCCAGAATGATCGCATTGATGTTCTTGCCGGCCTGCGCGTCCTTACCCGAGTACACGAAGCGGAAGTTGCCATTCGCGTCCTTCTTGAACTTGTTGCCTTTCCAGGTCCACGGGCCGGGCGGAAGGTCGAGCTTGACGCCGCTTCCATGATTCGGATTGGCGGGATTGAAATTGAATAGATCGTTGCCGTCCAGTTCGAGCAGCGTCTTGGGGATTGGCAGCTCCCGCGCTTCGGTCATGGTGTGCGGCACGTGGTAGAACTGAGGCGCGTAGTTGATGGACCGGAAGAATCCGGTCAGGTCGTTGAAGAAAGCGTCATCGCGGCCGCCGATGTAAGCCTTGATGGCGTGCCCGGCGGGCGTCTGGATCGTCAGGGATTTGTTCAGGTCGATCTCAGTGGCGAAGGACCCCTCCGGGAAGCCGATGAACCTTACGGTTGCCCGTTGGCTCGCGCTGATCGTAACGCGGATCTCCGCGGTCTTCAGTTCACCCAGATACTTGTCCTTGACGGCATCGAAGTATTTCAGCAAGGCTTCCAGGCTGACGTCGCCCGCGGCAGGCGGCACGGCCCGGGGATGAGCGGTGATGAGAATCCGGTAGAGCACGTCGCTGTCGAGCACACCCGCAGCTGGCACGGCGCCGAACGTCAGCGCGATGACTGCTTTCTCGCCGCCCTCGGTGTCGCTGCTCGGAAAGCCGAACAGATCGTACAAATCGGCAGAGCTATGATCGATGTCGGAAAAAATGGAATTGACCGCATTGGGATCATTGTGATCCGCCATGGAACCCTCCGATTGGATCGTGGCGTTACAACTCGCTCGCGGGCAGGCCCGCCGCAAGTGTGGATCAGAATAACAGCAAATCCGGCAGGCGTCCAGGAATTTTGTCAAGAGCTCCTGGTGCGGTACATAGGTAAGAAAAGGTTACATCCCCACTGGAAAATGCCGCCCGTTTGTGAAGCAGTTTACTCAACAAAAGCAGTGACTGTTTTGGCGGTCCATGATAGAATCCAGCGCAAACTAGTTGAACCCGTTGAGCACGGTCAGGAGGAGAGTTATGTATCGGGCTTGCCAGAGTGCTATCCGTATCCTTGCAGCAACGTGTTTAGTGGTGCTCTTCGGCTGTAACCGCCCCTCGGGTGAGCCGGGAAAGGTGCTGGACGAAGCCAAGCGGGCCGGCCGGGACGCCGCCTCCTTCCCGGCGGCCGACGAAGATTACTTCCACGACATGGATGGCGGAATCAAACTTTCCCCCGCCGAAGTGAAAGGCCGCAACACCTGGAGCGTCTGGACAGGCGGCAACGACCGCTTCTGGAATGGCATCACAGCCTCCAGTGCCGGCGCCCTCGACTTCCTGAAGACGCTCTCTTCCAATCCGGCAATTAAGTGTCCGAGCTGGTTCCGCGGCGGGAACTGCGTGATCGATCGCGACATCCGCTGGGAATACCTGGGCCTGGTGAACGAACCTTGCTTCGAAAAAGCAACCGGCCCCGACCCCGACCGCTATGGGCTGTGGCTGGACAAGCGCATCGTCGGCCTGGGCTGCCCGCCCGATCCATTCGAAAACGTCGACAAATATCCGGGTGTGGCGATCGACGCGCGGACGAAACTGGATAAGAATAAACGGGGTTCGTTTTATGGATGGGCCAGCGGCATTGTCGGGCTGCGACTTTTCCCGAATCCCGATTTCGACGATGCCGCGGCTAAGAAATGGGATGCCAACCGCTATTACACCGATCCGAGCTACTACAACTCGCGGGATCTAGTAAAGCCTTACCGGGTCGGGATGTCCTGCGCGTTCTGCCACGTCGGTCCCAACCCGGTGAATCCTCCGGCAGACGCGGATCACCCGAAGTGGGAGAACTTGAGTTCCAACGTGGGCGCACAGTATTTCTGGATCGATCGAATCTTCGATTGGAACGGCGACGCCAGCAGTTATGTTTACCAGATGTTCCATGCCTCCAAGCCGGGCTCGCTGGACACATCACTCGTTTCCACAGACAACATCGACAATCCCCGGACGATGAATGCGATCTACTACCTGAAGCCGCGGCTGGATCGCGCGCTGCTGGCAGGCAAGGAAACCCTGGCGGGCGGAAGCTTGAACAACCGCCAGTTCAACGAATTCGTCAAGCCGGACGATCCTCAGCTCGGCTGGCTGACCAAGTTTTTCCAAGCGCCGGACACGGTTTGGTCTCCGCGTGTATTGAAAGACGGTTCCGATTCGGTGGGCGGCCTGGGGGCGCTGAACCGCGTTTATCTGAACATCGGCCTTTTCAGCGAAGAGTGGCTTCTGCATTTCAACGCGCTGGTCGGCGGCAAACGCACCACGCCCATCAAGATCGCGGACGCTCGCAAGAATTCCACATATTGGCTGGCCACGGAGGCGCAGACCGTCGACATGGCGCTCTTCTTCCTGAAGTCCACCGATCCGCACAAGCTGAAGGATGCGCCTGGCGGCGACAAATACAAGCCGGAGCAAACGAAACTCGCGCAAGGTAAGAAGATCTTCGCGGATTACTGTGCGCGCTGCCATTCCAGCAAGATGCCGCCAATTCCCTCGACGGTCCGCGACCCCGGCGTGTGCTCCGGAACCCACTACATGGAGTGTTGGGACAGCTATTGGCAATGGACCAAGACCGCGGATTTCCAGAGCCAGATGGAAAAGATCGTCGCGAAAGACGACTTCCTGACCGACAACTTCCTGTCGAGCGAATTTCGTGTGCCGGTGACGCTGCTTCAGACCAACGCGTGCAGCCCGCTCGCCACCAACGCCATCCGCGACAATATTTGGGACAACTTCTCTTCCGAAACCTACAAGAACCTTCCGTCCGTCGGCAGCATCACCTGGTACCACCCCGTGACCGGCAAGCCGAACAGCATGGCTGCTCCGGGCGGCGGGCGTGGGTTCACGAGGCCGGCGTCACTGGTCAGCCTGTGGTCGACGGCGCCATTCCTGCTGAACAACTCCGTGGGGGCGTTCCATGAGGAGCCTTCCGTGGACGAACGGATGAAGTCGTTCGACGATTCCATCGAGCAGATGCTGTGGCCGGAGAAGCGCGTGCACGATCCCGTCATCGGCGATAAGATGCCGCTGGCCTCGAACGGCCTACCGCTCCCAAGCGAGATAGCCCGGACCACGCAGATGAGCTACCTGCGCGTCGCCACCGGCTACCTGCCCGATTTCCTGCAAGGCCTGGCCGGTCCGGTAGGCCGATGGTTTCCGTCTCTTCTGCCCAACGGCAACATTGAGATTGGGCCTATCCCGAAAGGAACTCCCGTCAACCTGATCGCTAGCCTCGACATCTTGGGTCCTGAGACGGACCTGGCGGGCCGAGCCGAGCACGGCAAGAAGGTTCTGGAATTGCTGCTCAAGATCCAGCACGATCTGAAGGCGATCGGCTCCGGCACGCCGGAAGAACTGGACCGCCGAGCGGCTCAGGTGCTTTCCAACGTTGTGGATCCTCTGCTCGCGCTAAGCAAATGCCCGGACTACATTGTGAATCGCGGGCATTACTTCGGCACCAGCTATCTGGACGAGGAGAAGGACCGGGCTCTGACCGACGACCAGAAACGGGCCCTGATCGAATATCTCAAGACGTTCTAAGAGGGGTGAGCTATGAATCCGGCAACTCCGCAGGCAGACTGCGAGTACGTAGTGGTGGGTTCTGGCGCGGGCGGAGGAACCGTCGCGGCGCGGCTGGCGGAAGCGGGCAAGAAGGTGGTGCTGCTGGAGGCCGGCGGCGATCCTCGGGCTCTCGCGGGCGGCGACGCGATCGATACCAATAACCGCCTGCCGGACGACTATGACGTCCCGGTGTTCCACGCGCTGTCGAGCGAGAACGACGCCATGAAGTGGGACTTCTTTGTGCGCCACTATGGCAATCTCGCGCAGCAGCAGCGTGACAACAAATTCGTCAAGGACCGCGACGGCGTGCTGTACCCGCGCGCCGGCACGCTGGGCGGCTGTACGGCGCACAACGCGATGATCATGGTCTATCCGCACAATGCCGACTGGGACAACATCGCCGCGCTCACCGGCGACGCCTCCTGGAACGCGCAGAATATGCGGAACTATTTCGAGCTTCTGGAAGATTGCCACCACCGGCCGCTCGACCGCGAGCTGGGCATGATCGGGATTAATCCTTCGCGTCATGGATGGAAGGGTTGGCTCCAAACCGAAAAGGCGATTCCCGAATCGGCGCTGGGCAACGTATCCCTGGTGAAGACCATCATCGATTCCGCCGTGGATGCATTTCAACAGATTGGACAGCCCGCCGATCAAGCGAAATGGCTTCTGGAAAGCCAACTCGACCCGAATGACTGGCGATCGGTGGTAGAGGACGGGGTCGGGCTTCGTTATCCGCCGCTCGCCACGCGCAATCACCAGCGCAACGGCACACGCGAGCGCGTGCTGGATGCCCAGGCGAACCACGGTTTGCGCGTCGAAACCAACGCACTGGCCACCAAAGTGTTATTCGAGGGCAATCGCGCCGTCGGTGTTGAGTACCTGAAAGGCGCGCGGTTGTATCGGGCCGGTGCGAACTCCAGCGCTGATGCCGGTGTGACCACGCAAATCCGCGCGTCGCGCGAGGTCATCCTGTCGGGCGGCGCCTTCAACACACCCCAGCTTCTGATGCTGTCCGGCATCGGTCCCGCGGATCAACTGCGCGCTCATGGGATCGATGTCCGCGCGGATCTGCCGGTCGGCAAGAACCTGCAGGACCGCTATGAAGTCGGAGTCGTCAACCGCATGAACTTCAACGCCTGGAAGGTGCTGGATGGCGCGAAGTTTGCGAGAGGCGATCCGCAGTATCAGCAATGGGCCAACGGACGCCAAGGCGTTTACACCACCAACGGAGCGGTGCTGGCGGTGATCAAGCGCTCCTTCGCGGCGCAACCGTTGCCGGACCTGTTCTGCTTTGCGCTGCTCGGTCTGTTCCGAGGATACTTCCCGGGCTACTCTGCGTTGTTTCCGCAGCACTTGAATTACCTCACCTGGGCGATCTTGAAAGCCCATACCGTGAATCAGGGCGGCGAAGTCACGTTGCGCTCGACCGATCCACGCGATCCACCCGCCATTAACTTCCACTATTTCGAAGAGGGCACGGACAAGGCCGGCGCAGATCTCAACGCGGTGGTGGACGGGATCAAGTTCGTGCGCACGATGACTGCACAGCTAAAGAAGCAGGGGCTGATTGCCGAAGAAGAGCTGCCGGGCGACAAACTGCAAAGCGATGATGATCTTCGCCAGTTTGTCCGCGACAATGCCTGGGGCCATCATGCGTCTTGCACTTGCCCGATCGGAACGGTGCTCGGCAGCGATTTCACGGTAAAGGGGACGCAAGGCCTGCGCGTCGTCGACGCCTCGGTGTTTCCGCGCATACCAGGGTTCTTCATCGTCAGCGCGGTCTACATGGCAGGTGAGAAGGCCGCGGCGGCGATTTTGGCCACGCCTTAGCCGTCAGCGCTTCTGGAAATCGGGGTCTGATTCGGCGCCCGCACGCGGTTTCCAATCGAGGGAGTAGTAGTCGCCGCGGTCCCGCGCCCATGGATCGAAGGTGTTGATCACCGGTGCTAGTTCTTGGGCAAGCTCGGGGATCGTCCGCAGCAGCACTCGCTTCAACGGCAAGACTTCTTGCTTGCTATGGCCGTTGGGCGCGCCTTTCTCATAGATTTTTCCGTCTGGGCCGTTATCGTTCACCCACTGGATTCCGAACTTGGTGTAATATTCCGGCCGGAAGCTCGACGTAAAGAACCGGTCGCTGAACAGGCGGCGCGAGGCATTCAGGATGAACACTTGGAACTGTGTCTCGGAGATCGCGAAGCCGTGTGGGCGCGTCGATTCCGCCAGCCATCCGACCACGGTATCCACGTCCTCGACGTTGTCGACGGTACTGCCGTTGGGACGACCGAGGCAATCGTTGATCGGCTGCCCGTTCTGGTCCAGTTGTGAATCGGTGATGATCTTCGACGCGTCGCAGGCATGCTGGCCGTAGACTGCGCGCAGGGCTCGGACCGTGGCGGCGTCTTTGGTGAAATCGTCGAAGCTGGTGAGCTGGCGCAGCCCAAGCTGGCGCCGGAATTCGTTGAAGCGCGGAACGCCGCGTTCGCGATCGCGCAGAATATCGAGCGCCGCCACGTCCACCAGCCCGCTGCCCGCGTGTAGCCGTGGCATCGGCAATGACTGCAGGAATTGCGGATGATTCATCAGTGTGAGCGCGCCCGAGCGCTGCCGTCCCATGCTGACCGCCCAGTTCGCTATGCTGCCCGATCGCATCGCAGCGGTAGCCAAGCCCCGAAATGTCTTCACCACCGGAATCTTCTTGCGAACCGGATTGGGCGCCGCCGCGTCCCGGAATTCGATCAGGTCCGGAACCAGCGGGTGCAGGCGGTAGACGGTGGTGAACTCCTCAGGGAAGTTGAACGGCACACCGAAGTGATTCGTGCTGGGCAAACCCACGATGCCCGCACCGGACGCAAACACGGAGAACAATTGATTGGAGTTCGCGGCGCTCGAGCCGCCTACTTTCCGGGTAATCGTGCGGACGATGCCCGACAGCTCCGGAACCGCGCCAAACAGCCCGGACCAGTTGGCGTTCATGCCGCGATAGAGCGGCTCGTCATAGAGAAGCTGCGTAGTCCATTCGATGGTGTGAATCTTGGCAATCTCGGCCGCCACCACCAGCCGCGCGACGTTGAACAATTCGTCTGCGGTCACGTCGCGATAGGCGATGATGTGATCCGGCTGGCTGGGATTTCGCAGGCCGGAATCCGCGTCAGGCGTCAGGGCGGCCTGTTTCCGAAACGCAGTCACGAACGCGTTGTGCTCGCGCGCGAACACGTTGTGAAAGAAGCTGAGCCCGATGCTCCAATTGTCCGGAAACGCCGTGGCCTCCTGCCCCTGCCAGGCTGGATTCATCGGGTCTTGGCTGGTCAATAGCGGCAGATAACCGTTGGCATCCAGGAGCAACTTCGCGCGGTCTTTCGGGTCGCGCTTTACGCGCTGCGCGGACGTTTCGTCATAGCCGTAAATCTGGGATGCGTCCCACCAGGCGGTCACCTTGTTCTGCGTCGTCTTGTATGCGCGCGTCAGATACGTCTTCCCTGAGGCATCGCGGAAGGTTGGTGGATCGCTGGAGTCGGCCATCAGCGCGCGATCCATCTCGTCGTCCGGCCGGCATCCCACCTTCGCGGCATCGACTGGAGGCTGGCAGCCCGTCTTCATTAATTCCGTAGCATTGTGGCCCTCTTCGAGATGTGAGAACCAGTCATGCGTCATGAACTGGATCCAAAAGGCCGCGAGAACGTTGAACGAATCCGCCTTCTGATAATCGCAGTCCGCCTCGGCCGAGTCGTCGGCCAGGCCCTGCCCGCCGCGGCATTGCTGAGGCTGGCTCTGTGCGCGAGTGAACAGCATCCGGCTCACAAACTGCGGATCGGGCTGAAGCAATTGCAGACGGCTGTCATGCCGGTTTCGCGCCAGCTCCGTCTTTCCAAGAATGGGGAATGTCGAATCCAGCTCTACCATGCGGTTGAAAAGCTGGCCGGTGGATCCCATCAGCGGATTGAGAGGATCGTTGCAAATGCCGGTGACCGTGCGGGCGCGGATTAAATCGCCGGTGCAGACTTGTGTCCCGCCGCCGCCGACCTCGTTGTACTGGGGATGGCCCGGCGGCAGCCGCATTTCAGGCCAAACCTTCAGCACCGGTCCGGGCACTCCGGCGCGTCCTTCCACGTACTGTTCGTAAGTGCCGCTATTGTCAAACAGGTTGAACTTGATCAGCTCCATGCGCTGGTACTCGAGGTCGGTGAGCGCGCCGGTGACGCCGCGGGCCGTCTCGTCCGTCCCCGCCCGGCCTTTGGAGGTTGCGTCGCTGGCGCCCCAGTAACCTTGCCAATCCACCCAGGGCGTGGCGAGGAACCGGACGGCTTGATCGTCGCCGCGGCAGACCGCTGTTTCTTTCGAGACCTTGCCGAGAAAGCGGTGCAGGCGCTCGCTCGCAATCGGACGAAGTCCTGCCAGCGCGGTCTGCTCACAGCCAGGCGAGAGGAGGCGCCACAGCACCAACCCGGCCGCGGCGGCACCAGCTAATGCTACGACGGCGTAGATCCACTTCCGGCCTTTCACAGGGCCTCCCAGCCTGGTCGCTACGGCGCACCGCGCGCCAGCGACGTTTGAGCGCGAGCCACCACCCGACCGATCGCACCCAGGTAATCAAACGATGTCTTGAGGTCCGGCGCGTCCAGGTCGTAGCCGATGACGCCCAGGTGATCCGTCGGCCAGGGCGGCTCGGCGAGCGGCTGCCAACTCGCGGAAGCAACACTGACCACGCCATCGTTCTCTTGCTCCGCCGGCGTCGAACCACGCAGGCGGATGAACAACTGCGCCGGTATCAGCACCGCTGAACCGTGCCCGTTCGCGGCGTAGCAATAATAAGAGACGCCCGGCGTGGGAGGATAGTCGCTGTTGAACTGGCGCGCCGATGCCGTAGTCAGGTCCGACAACGCACCGCCATCGTTCTGCAAGATAGGAAACTCCCGGAAGACCTGCGCCAGAGCTTTCTGAGCCAGCGTGCTCAGCAAAGGCGGCGCCGCCTGGCCGGTCAGCAGGTCCGCCAGCGGACTTCCGCTGTGCGGCGTGGTAATTGTCGATAAAGATGCCACGCGGCCGGTCAGATTGTTCAGATTCTTCGCCAGCAAATACCGCGAATCCAGGCCGCCCATACTATGGGCGACGATGTGGATGTCGCCTGTTGGGAATTTGGCGGAGATAGCGGCGGCCAGTTCCGCGGCGCGGTGCGCGATGCTGCCGAGCACACTCACGTTCGCGAAGAGCGCATCCGGGTAATGCGCTGGCAGGTCCCGGAAGTAGTCCTGTCCGAGCGCCGATTGCGGCACCAGGAATCCACATGCAAATACAAGATTCACCCCGCACCTCCTTGGCCGCGATTTGCTCTGCGCGTGTGCGCCGAATCAATCATCCGATCCACGCGCTCCATATTTTCCTGCGTCACAGGCTCGGCTAGCTGGTCAAGCCCTTCGCGCCAGGCCGCCTCAGGCTTAACCAAGCACATCTCGTCCACGATCATGGCGTCGATCATGCGGCGCGCTAGGCCCATGTTGCGTAAATGGTCCTGGATGCGGAAGTACACCAACCGGCGGTCGGCCGAAACAACCGCCACGCCCACTGTGAGCTCTGTCAGGTCTTTACTTGGAATGTCCGGGCGGCGCACGATGATTTCCAGACAGTAGAGCTTGTCGTGCGTCCAATCGAAGACAGGCGAACTCAGCAAGTCGCGCTCCCGGTAGTTGACTCGCCGGTCCTGGACCGATGCGGCGGGCGCGATTTGTATCCGTGCGATTGAGGAAGGATCCAGGTCCAGTCGGTCGCCGCAGAATGAACGGAAACGGGCGCCATAGCAACTGGCGCTGATCATCCAAGTGACGCGGAACATGGCCGACCACGACCAATGGCGAAAGAGGTTCATCCATCCGACGTTGTCGGGATGAGCGTATTCGGTTTCCAGATTCAAGTCCAGGTACACGTCCTCCATGAGTTGCAGAAGAGCGTTACAGAAGTGGAAACCGGCCCGGCGTTGGGCAATCTCCGAAGGCAGGCCCAGCAACTCCGGAGTTCTCTCGCTCGGAGACCCGCTTGCGCCTTGCATCAGCCGCTCCCATTCCGGCGACATCTGCGCCTCCAGAAATTCCAGCTCCCGCTCGTCCCGCAGGCGGCGCATCAGCGCAACCAGTGCCTGGGCGTGACGCGTGAACGAGCCTGCTGTGTTGGGGCTGGAGGCGCGCCAGCGCTGGCGCAGATCCGCGAAGAAGCGCGGACGGTCCGAATCCAGAGTTTGCATCGCACCATGCTTCCTTAGTCTGCGGCTGGCGGCGTCGGCGAAAACCGACGTACCGATGTGATAGCCCAAGCGGCGGTAGCTTTCAAATTGCGATTCGTCAAAGAACTGGTCGGCCGTGGACTGGTGCGGAAACTCCGGGTGCAAGGCGGCGTACTCCTGTACGTCCGCCGGCTCGTCCCCAGTCAGGCTGGCCTTAATGTAGATCAACGTGCCGCGGCAAGCGTCCGGATAGTGAATCGTTCCAACGGCACAATGCGCCCCGTTGAGCGCACGGGAGCCGGACTCAGCGCCCGCTTTGGGATGAATCGAGCTTAAGTCGATTTCAATCTCCACACCGAAATCCGACCGGCATTTCCGGACCGCGTTTCCAAGGTCGTCAAAGCTGAAGGCTGCGTCCTGGCCCGCGTCGCACGCCACGATGTAGCGGCACCGCCGGCGGACCAATTCGTAAATGCCGAGATTTTCAAAATGGCCGCCGTCGGAAAGATACACGTAGCTACTCTTGTTGTTCGCGGCTCCGATCAACTCTACCAGCAGGTAACCGAGGCCCAGGATCGGCCCGGACCTGGTCCAACACCTTCGGTGTCGGGGGTTGCCAATCCAGGAGCCCAGCCGGACGTTGAAGACCGTGAGCAGAAAGGAAGTTGCCGGAGCGGTATGGAAGCCCCAGTTCGGGCTGATCGCGGCTCCGGATATCGCGACTGCCGTACCAACCGACAGTCCACCGTTGGGAACCGCGTAGCGCGCCGTGGGCCGGTAGGCATGCAGCGTAACACCACGTTTCGCTTTCGGCCTGCCCAGCTCCTCGGTGGGCGTGGCCGCGAAGCCGCTAAACAACGGCGTGAACGAAAACGCCTCTGCTTTGCGCTCCTGCCATGCGAGTTCCTCGCCGCTGGCAAGATTCAGAGCCGCGTTGAAGATCGGATAAGGACCGGCATACTTTGGCGGCGTCAGATCCGCGACGGTGAAATCATCCTGCGGATCGAAACCCGTGAACCGGTTGGGTTGGCGGCGGCGGTGCGAAGCGCCCAGGTAGCAGCGCACCAACCGGTTCTGATAGAAGTTGTGCATCGAGAACTGGTTGATGTCCACGCGGGAGGACAACACCAGCGCGAGGGCCAAACAAACGATGAAGGCGAGCCATGCGTCCACCGGAGGCAGCAACGTCAGGAACGCGAAGTGCCCGGCCTCCATGCGATCCATGCCGACGAAACCGAAGCCGAACAAAGCGATCGCCCCCATCTGAACCGCGAACGAAACCAGCAACAGAAGACCGGCCACGAACACCAGCGGCGCCACGCGGGCGATGAGTTCGGAGCGGGCATCGCTCGTATTCGCACCGGTCTTATCGCTGCGGCCCTTTAACACGCCGGCGATGGTCGTTCCCAACCAGCCCGAGCCGAGCAGCGTAGTGAGCAGCGGCCCCACCTGGCGATGCAGGAACTGATAGTTGGTGAGCTTGGCCACAATCCAAGGGCCGTAGACGGCTGTTCCGGCGATGACGGCCCAGCCCACCAGCCACAACGAGAGAACCGCGCCTGCCCGGCTCCACCATTCGCGCCGGTCGTCGGGCAGATTGCGTCCGAACAGTCCCAGATGCAGAATGATCGCCAGCGAATACACCACACAGACGGCAAGCGGACCCCAGACCAGTTCGTGCCATTGTGCGCCGTCCCCCGTCCAGAGCCGGAACAGCCGGCCGGCGCCGATGAGCGCCAGTCCTCCGATGGCTGCGCTGATCCCGTTGAAGACAAGAACGGCCAGCAGGAACTTCGTCCAGCCCCAAATCCTTCCAGGCGGGGCGGCAGAAAAATCGAAGAAGTGCTCCCGATAGCCTCCGAAGATGGAGACAAAGCAGAGCAACACGAAGAATGCCGCGGTTACGCGCAGGCCCACGGTGAACAGACCGCGGCCGTTCCGGACCTCAAACAGCCAGGCGGCAACCAACAGTGAAGACAGAAAGACCGGGAGAACCACCCAAAGATGGATTCCTTTTTGCTGAAACCGGAAGCGATCCCTCCGGGCGTGCGCGTCTCCAAACGAATGGAGATTCTGCTGGATGATGAAGACGGCGGCGGCCAGCGGAAGCAGTCCAATCCAGGACCAGGGCGATCTGCGGTAGACGATATCGAACACGGACATCACTCCGCGCGGCGCCATCAGCAGGCCGGCGAGCGCCAGCACGATGATGATCATGTTGAGCAGCGTATTGCGGGCCCAGATCGCGGCGATGCTCCACGAATCCGCTGTGAACAGACCTTTTCGCGGCGCCAGATAGTTGCTGTACTGGCGGAGCCACTTAATCGGATGGGTGGCGACTGATTCCGGATCGGGTGATTCCGCTGGAGACAGGGCCTCGCGAACCTGCTCCGGATCTTTCACGCGGCTGTTCCAGGCGTGCAGCCAACTGCCAATATATCCGCCGCCGGACACGGTCGAAAGATAATCGAAGTAACGCGTGAGCTTCAGCTCTGACAGCGCCTGCAAGATCCCGAGGTTCAGTGTCGCGCTGCGGATGCCACCTCCGGAAAACGCCAAGCCAATCAACTGGGCTTCATCCGCATCTGTCGCGTTGTACGGCAGGACTTCGCGCAGGGCCCTGGAGGTCGAAACCGCCTCCAGTTCTATCAACAGGGTCCAGGGAAACGGGAGGGCTTCTTCAAAGGCCAGCGCGACATCGGCTGCGAGCCGCGGATTGAAGAATAGGGCGGTTTGGACTACCCGAACCTCGATCGGAGCCCGTGCCAGCAACTCGCGCAGGCGCTCCAAAACCGTAACTACTTCCGGGGGCTCCTTGGGACGAGGTTGTTCGTTTAGGAGGGTTACGGCGCCTTGGGCCAGGACTTCCAGAAGCTGGACAAACGCCAAATCGGGATACTTGCGCTCCAGTTTCTGCAGGAGAATTGCATCGGCGTCCATCCGGCTCCGAAGCACTTCCGTCACAGAATCGGGCGTGTCGCCCTGCGTAATGTCGATTTGCAGGAGTTCACGCATCTCCTCGGCTGCCCGAAGCGCTTGGTCGGACCAGAACTCGGCCCGTTGCTCCCGGCCTTCATCCCGCGCTCGGAAATGTAGGCACAAAACATGTGCGGCCAACACTGCCACACTTTCGACGTCGAGTGCCATGGTGCTCCCGGAGCCCCGTGTTCGGACGGGCCAGTTGAGGCTCGCTAGCCTACCTGCAAAGATAGCGATGGTTTCCGATAACTTCCGCCTAGAGATAACGGATTATACATTTGAAATGGCTTCCAGAGGTAGGCCGTCGGCGTCACACCGCGCGACCGATCGTGAGTCGACTCCTTTTAGCCACCGAGGCACCCGAGGCCGTTTCACGGCGGCCCTTATGGCACAGAGTGCGAATCGGTGAAGTCGGAGAGGGGCCCCAGCTTGATCTGGCCAATCCTCAATCTTGAGTGCGGTTCTGAATTCACAGGCCGCGGCCACAAGAGCGAGGGCCCAGATTCGGCCCTACGACTAGCTCTCCATACACTGAAAGCGCCAACTGTCACGATTGACAATATTCCGACGCTCGCTAATGGCACTTGGCCAATTCAGGCAATGATCGGAGGAGTCTCATCACCCGCGGGTACGGTGCTGAGGGTGCAGCAGTAGGCGGCGATGACACGCATTCAACTGAATCGATTGGGTCCCGAGAGCGACATTGCAAGAAATAGGAACCGTGCTGCGCGAGCGGAGAGACTGGAAACTACTGATAGTGGGACCACTTCGGCAAAAACGCAACGGGCGATAATCGTAGCTGGCAGCACGGAATACACTCAGAACAGACTTATTGAGGGTATGTCGAGGCGACGACATGCCTGGGCATTCTTTATCACGAGGCCGCGCACGCCTACTTTCAATCAGAGGACGATGCCAAGCGGCTGATCGGCGCCCTGGTGAACGATAACAGTCTCGAGTCTTGCCGGAAATTATGACGACCGCCGGCTCAAAGCCGTCCAGCTCCGCCGCCGTAAGTAGCAGGCGACCAGCGCCGCTCCCGCGAGCAAGAACATCGATGGCTCGGGCACAGCCGCGGAAGTGCTACCGAGCGGATAGATTGTGCCAGAATCGGCCACCAGCGTGGGATCCGGAAGCGGGTTGCCGTCCAAATCGGTCAGTTGCACGGAAGTAAGGGTCGAGGTATGGGCAAAATCGCTCGAACCGCTGAAGCTGGTGACTAAGGCATGGGGTACGACGCCGACCTGGGTTTCCTGACCAACGAACAGTGTGATGGATTCACCTATAATCACTGGTATTTTGAACTCGACCGGCAGATTCACATAACTACCGCCGCTGAAGGTGGAAGTCTGTCCAGCGCCGTCACAACGGACTGACCCGCTGGCATTGTGACCGTTGTCGCAAACTTGGAGACGGGTGAACCCAAAGCTAGATGAACCTGTGGCCGGATCAGCGCTTCCCATGAAGACTCCGGAGTTGCTTCCGCTCACGAGAAAGTCCAGCACAAGGAACCCGGAAGAAACCGGGGCACTTGTGCCGGGAGTGACTACATCGATGGAACCTGCGGAGGCAAAAGCGAAAGGAGCGCCCGCGAAGGGGAAACTGTTTTGGTTAAGAATATCGGCAGCCGTGCCCTTCGAAAGATAGCCACTGTGCGCGCTCGCTCCTCCCGAAAGCAGGATATCCCCATCGTTGAAAAAGACGTTCTCAGGAATGATGGTCTGAAGATCGCTGATAGTCAGGTTATCTACGCCTATCATAGACACGTTGGCCTCGACAAGAAGGGGCGATGCCCCTATGGAGCCCACGGATGCAAGAACAACCACTGCAATCAAACGACACATAGAACACTCCTCCGATATCCGTCTGACGATTCTCTGTAATCGAAATGAAACTTGCACAAATCCGCGCCTCTTTCGCCGCAGTACCGAAAACCGCTGGTCAACTTGCTAACGTGCACGCCAAAAAACTGCCTTCTCGCCGGCGTATGCGTCCCCTATGGCCCGGGATAGCACCGTCGGCCTTGCCTCTCTTTGGCCGTTAAAACCTCCGCTCATCTGGGTAATCGAGAAAAGCGGCGCCGGCCTATCAATTTACTTGCGATTTCCAGTTCCGGACTGTATCGAGAATCTGGCGCTTCTCAGCGGGAATCGAGTTCTTTCTCCGAACCAAAGCCTCGTAGGCAGAGCTAAGCATCGGCCCGGCTTCGGCGCGGCGTCCAAGATGCGCGATAGCTTCGGCGCGCATAGCCTGCGATTAGTCGGCGCTCCGCGTTCCGAATGGGCGCCCACCAGGCAACGTGGCGGGCTCTATTCGCAACCGGCCACTTCGCGAGCGGGCCTGAATGTTGCCTTCTGACGGCTGGGTAGCTCACGGCCTTAAAACATAGCGCTCGGGCATGCGGCGCCACCGCAAAGGTTTTGGCCTAAGTTGAAGCCACCGGACACAGGACCGAATGTGTTGCCGGACATCGAATTGCCGATGTAGTTTACGGACCCAAACAAGTTGAGGCCGTACCCTCGGTTAACCGTAACGACATTCCTCGCGGCGATCCCGGTCGGTAAGAAAGGATCGTTGAAGATCTGAATTCCACTGCCGCCGTTCTCCGATACGACATTATCCGTGATCTGCCCACCCCCGACAGAGACTCCGCGTCCACCATTTTGATGCACATTATTGTGTTGGACAATGACACTCGATTGTAAAGAACCCTCGAATATAACCATTCCACCGTCTCCGTTGCTTCGTACGTGCGTGTACTCCACGAGTATGGAATCACCGTTCAGGAGAATTCCGTTCGAGCCCATACCCTGAATTGTTCCGTTACGAACGGTGATATTAAAAAAGGGTCCGAGGACGGGGTGTGTGGATATGCCATTGCCAGAGCCGTGATTCACACAGGGGAACCCACCTGAACAGTTGGCCGTTCCGAGGATGGCAAACCCGTTGAGATCAATCGTGACGTGATCCGTGGCGATCACGATGACGTTCGTGTTTTGGTCTTTCGCCACTAAGTTTCCCGAGAGCTTATAGCTCCCAGGGCTCGTGATCGTATAGGTTCCTCCGGCGGCGTTCAAAGCCGCCTGATTGATCAGCACCACGCCATCCACGGCAAACAGACTTGCCGGAAGCAGTGCCAGCATGATTGAAACAAGTACCGACTTCGTCATATGTTGTTCTCCCTGTTATCTACATGTTTTCGTCGCGCATATCGTCGATGCGCCCCAAGGCCTGCAGCCAGAAGACACGCCAACAGAAATGCGCTCGCAGGCTCCGGAACGGCGCTCGCCGATCGTGTATACGAGTAGGCGGCGATCGAACCTTGGATATCGGTAACTCCGTCGTCCTCGAGCAGGTCGAGGGGATGCGGCTGGTCCAGACCCGTCGCCGAGGTGGCGGCATTCAGACTCGCGGCGGGAATCTCGAAAATCGCGCTCAGTTGGTTCCCTTGATCGCAAGCCGTACCGGTGGTCAAGCAGCCACGCAGCGTGATATCGTCCAGCGGGCCAAAATTCGCGATCACCAGCGTGATCGAATCGAAGCTGCTCTCGCTCGCCGGTGCGCCTGGAACGCTGAATAGCAGGCTACTGCCGGTCAGGTCGTAAGTCCCGGGAGCCGTAATGGAAGCGGCGAACGTGAGAGCAATGGTATAGGCTTGACCATCCAGGATGTTGTTAATGGACGAGTTGTTTGCGGCTGGCCCCGTTCCATCCGGCGTCGATTGGGTGACGCCGCCTGCAATTGTAATCACGTCGGCCAGTCCGGGACTTGCTCCGGCACACAGTCCCGCAAGCAGCCAAAGGCCGCGAACTCCCCCCAGCCAATGCTTCATCGAAAGTTGCCCTCACGGGGATAATCGAGAAAAACGGGGGCCGCCTATCACTGCAGGCGCAGTTTCCAGCTTTGGACGGTATCGACGATGGAGCGCTTTTCGGCAGGGATCAAATTCTTCTTCTGGACGAGAGCATCGTAGGCGGAGGAGAGCAATGGGCCGGCTTCGGCGCGGCGTCCAAGATGCGCGATAACTTCGGCGCGCATAGCCTGCGAGTAGTCGAGACGCCAGTCCTTCAGAGGTGACTTCTCGTAAATCCCGATCGCTTCAAGGAGTATGGGCTCGGCTTGGGAGTACTGCTTTTGTTCGAGCTTCATTTCGCCCATGGAAACAAGAACGTTCGCAGTGAGCGGGTGGTTTGGGCCCAGAACACGGCGGTGGGCGGCGAGCGCCTCGCGAAATAGCGATTCGGCTTGCGCCGTTCTGCCTTCCTTCCAATAGACTTCAGAGAGGGCCGGCAGGAAGCTCACGCTATCAGGATGATCGGGCAAGGCTCGGCGGCCTGTTTCCAGTCCGTGCTGTAGCAGGGGTTCGGCATCCGTGTAACGCCCCTGCGCCATGAATGCAAGCGCCAGATGGTAGACCGCCAGCAACGTATCGTGATGCTCTTCACCCAGCGTCCGGCGCCGGCCTTCCAGAACCTCGCGAAGTAGCGCCTCGGCCTTGACGTAATCGCCTTGCTTGCGATACACGCCAGCTAGTCCGTTCATGTCACTAAACGTGGTTGGGTGATTCATGCCAAAGACGCGCTTGTCGATATCGATCGTCTGCTGAAAAAGCTCCGCGGCCTCTGAATACCGGCCGAGCGAAGAATATGTGGACGCCAGATTACTCAACGCGACAAGAGTATACGGATGCTCCGGACCTAGCACCTGCCGGTCGCTCGCGAGGACTCTCGCGCGCAATTCGGCCGCTTGAGTATAATCACCGCGGTAATTGATCACTGCCGCAAGGTCGTTCATGGCTCGAAGCGTGTCTTGGTGGTACTCGCCAAGTTTCCGCCGCCGCGTTGCGAGCAGGGGAGCTAGAATTGCCTCGGCCTGGGCGTATTTTCCAGCGCCGATATAAAGCTCCCCAAGCTCTTGCATGGTCGATAGGGTGTCCGGATGCTCCTCACCGGAGACTCGACGTCGCAGTTCGAGAGAACGCTCCAGGTGGATCTGTGCCTCTTGATAAAGGCCCAGCTCGTTATAAGTCGTGCCGATTGTCTGCCGGATGGCGGCCTCTACTTCAGGCTGGGCACCGAAGCGCCCCGGAATGCGGGCCGCCGCGCGGTCAAGTGCGGTCCGGACTTTCAGATCTCTATCAGGTGCGGTGTCGGGACTCGCCTGGCTTTGAGAAGAGGCCTGCGACAGCAGATCGGTTTGGAGAAAGGCGCTCACCGCCTGGGCAGTTTGTTCAGCGCGGCGAGCGCGCGCCGCTTGCCATCCGGTTAACAGGATTCCGGCGAGGAGAATCACGAACACCACCGCCGCGGAACTGGTCAGGGCTTTGTGACGGCGAACGAATTTGCGCGCTCGGTAGAAGGCGCTCGGGGGACGCGCCAGGATCGGCCGGTTCGCGAGATGCCGACTAATATCCAAAGCGAATTCGGCAGCGGAGGCATAGCGGCGGCCCTTATCTTTTTCGAGAGCCTTCGCCGTAATCGTTTGAAGGTCGCCGCGGAATCCGCGATTCAGCAAGCCCAGAGGGTAAGGATCCTGCTCGCAAATGATACTAGCGGCCTCCGTCAGTTGCCGGCCCGTTTCGTATGGCATTCGGCCCGCGAGCAACTCGTAGAGGATCAAACCCAATGCATAGATGTCGCTGCGAGCATCCAGATCAGGATCGGCCCTTATTTGCTCAGGACTCATGTAGCACAAGGTCCCGATGAGCTGCCCGAGATCAGTACCGCGGGTCATCCGCGTGTCAGCATCGGTGATGCGCGCAACGCCAAAATCGAGGATCTTGGGCTGGCCTGTCTCATCAACCAGGATGTTGCTTGGTTTCAGGTCGCGATGGATGATGCCGCGCTCGTGTGCATGCTGCGTGGCCTCCAAGATTTTGATCATCAGGTCCAGCCGCTGCGGTGTCGTTAATTTGTGCGCAGCCGCATATTCGAGCAGAGGGCGCCCGTGGATTCGTTCCATCGCGAAATAGGGCTTTCCGTGCGCAGAGCCGGCCTCGTGGATCTGCGCGATGCCGGGATGTTGGAGACGGCCGAGTGCATGCGATTCCTGCTGGAAGCGGCGGAGAATCTCGGGAACAGCCAGGCCCGGTTTCACCACTTTGAGTGCTACGATGCGCCGCGGACTCTCCTGTTCGGCTTCGTAGACGACACCCATTCCGCCTTCGCCGATCAGACTGAGAATTCGATAAGCACCGACCGACGCTGGCGAGCGCGGTCCGGAAGTCCAACTTGCGACGCTTTCCAAAAGTCCGGGAGTGGTAACGTCCTGATCGAGGAGCGACTGGACTTCGCGGCACAATTCTTCGTCCCCGCGGCAGGCTTCGGCGAGAAATGCGCTGCGAGTAGCTGGGTCGCGCCGGCTCGCCTCTTCATAGAGTCCCACGATCTGTTCCCAGCGCTCGGGGTCCACGATGGGTAAGAATTATACAGGAGTTCTCGTATCGACGTGGCGGAGTCCGCAAGAATCACAGGGCTGTTGAAGGCCTGGGCCAATGGCGACTCGGCGGCGCAGGAGGAACTAATCCCCCTCGTCTATGACGAACTGCACGAGATCGCCAGCCGTTATCGAAGGAAGGCCGGCGTGGGGGATACAATGCAGACCACCGCTTTGGTAAACGAAGCCTATCTTCGCCTGGTGGACATTAAGGGCGTCGATTGGCGTGACCGTGTGCATTTCTTCGCGATCTCAGCGAACGTGATGCGGCGCATTCTGATCGATATTGCCCGGTCGCAGGCTGCCGGAAAACGGGGTGGGCCGCTGAGGTCTGTAATTGTCCCGAACGATTGGGATGAGATTCCCATACCCGGTTCCGAACGGGCAGAGGATCTGCTAGGGCTGGACGAAGCGCTGACCAGGTTGATCGAGATGGACGCCCGCCGGGGCAAGGTGGTGGAACTACGGGTGTTCGGCGGGCTCAGCGTCGATGAAATTGCCGAAATCCTGCAAGTGTCTTCTATAACCGTAATGCGCGATTGGCGCGTCGCCAAGGCTTGGCTTGCGCGTGAGTTGGGACGCAATGAGAGCGTCTGATCTTTTTGCTGTGGACTCTTTCAATTCAAAACTGAGTCGGTCTCGATACCCGACTTGTCGCCTTTACAAAAATGGAGCCGGTTCGACAACGCTCTGATGTGCACTCAAGATTAGCGCCCTCAGCATGGTCACCCAAAGATTGCGCTTGCATTTGCTCCCCGCCGGAGGGCTTCCGCGCCCGCTGGGACTCCAGCAGTTTCACCTTGAAGTAGCGCACGCACTCATGCGTGCCGCGCTCACACCCTGCATTTGGCTCCCCGAGAGCGACACTACCAGAAAATAGAAAACGTAGGGTTCGACAGGCGGCTGTAAGCAAGTCCGGCGTTTATCACCATGAAGCGCATGTATCGGCTGTCACCTTCTCCGCAGGAAGCTCAGCAAGAAGATACAGGCAGCAATGGTGACGATCACAGGACCAGTTTCGCGATGAACGCGAGACGCCAGCCATGTTCCGGTTACAGTGGCAGCCAGGGCGACCACGACAGCCGTGAGCAGCATCCCCGTCAGGTTTCTAGCCAGCCGCTTCGCGGTCGCTGCAGGAATGATGATCAAAGCCCCCATCAGGGAGCACACCCAAATAGCGTAGGCCGAGCGCGATCGTCAGCGCGAATACTTGCAGGTAAAGCAAGTTGAGCCGCTGAACGTTGACGCCAGTCGTGCGCGCGAGGTCGGGCGAGACAAGCATGACCACGAGACTGCCCCTCTGGGTGACGACAAACGCCACAACCAAGGTCGCGGCCACCAGGCTGAACAAGATTTCGGGCCAATTCAGTACCCCTGCTCCTCCAAAGAGAGCCTCGACCAAATCCTCCTTGGAGGTCATCATCATACTGCCGACCGCGAGTGCCGCGGAGAATAAGACGCCGATCACCGCCTCAGTACCAACGCCTGCCTTTCCCTCCACCGCCCAGACAAGCACAGCGCCAAAGAACAACATAGCTACGGCCCCGAAAATCGGATGAATGTGAAGCGCCAGCGCCACCCCGATGCCGGGCAGAGCGACGTGCGAGAGAGCGTCGGCGGCCAATGCCATCCGCCGCATCACCACAAAGCAACCGATGAGTCCGGCGGCAATGGCTAGAGTAATCGACAGCAAGAGATTCTCAGTCATCATGCACGTGAAAACCTACAGGCGTTTCGTATAGTTCCTCGAGCAGATCCCGGGTGAGGACCTTCCTCGGGGGCCCAAAGCACGCGCGTCTGTTGCCGAGGCAGAGAACGTTGTTAGCGTAACGGTGCACGACAGCCAGTTCGTGTGAGATAAAGAGCACCGTTAGACTTCGTTCCCCCTGAAGGCGGTGAACCAGTTCGTCCAGCCGTCTCTGGCCGGGTTCGTCGATACCCGCCGTGGGTTCATCCAGCAAAAGGACAGACGGATTGCCCAGAAGCGCGAACGCTAGAAGAAGGCGCTGAAACTGTCCTCCCGAGAGGACTCCGATGGTGCGTTTGCTGACCTCCGTTGTAACCCCGACGAGATCTAAGACCTGGCGGATCTCAACGTTTGAGTTTCGCGTGACGGGCGCCCGCGCTCGAAGGAAGTCCATGCCCGTGATCGGCACGTCGCGATCGAGGTCCAGCTTCTGGGGAACATAGCCGATTCGTACTTCCGGTGCCCACCGGATGGCTCCCTCGGAAGGAAGCGACCCGATCAGAGCTTGAAACAGGACCGTCTTGCCCGCGCCATTTGGCCCGATCACCGCGAGGGAGCTTCCCTTCGCCACGTCGAAGCTCAGGTCAGACAGGACTTCGAGCTTGCCGAAACGAATCGACAAGTGGTTTACTTCCAGCACGGGGTCCATTGCTGAAAGCTCGCTAAACGCACGGCTGTTTGTTCGCCAGGATTGGCCTGACACGAAGAAGGCGCAAGCCGTTGAAGATGACTAGCAGGGTGGCGCCGCTATCAGCCACAATCGCCATCCACAGCGTGGCAACTCCCGCAGCCGCCATGGCGAGAAAAAGGCCCTTCATCAAGAGGGCGAAGGCGATATTCTGTTTGATGATCGACAGAGCCCGGCGGGCGTGCTGTACCAAGAATGGCAACTGTCCCACGCCATTTGACATGAGCACCACATCTGCGGCCTCCAGAGCCACGTCACTTCCTCGCGGGCCCAAAGCGATTCCAACATCAGCACTAGCCAGTGCTTGCGCGTCATTCAGGCCGTCTCCGACCATCGCAGTAAGACCGCAGCGCTCCCGAAGTTCCTGAACAAGGGCGGTCTTGTCCTGGGGCAGCAGATGGGCGTGGACCTCTTCGATTCCGACCTCCGCCGCGATGGACCGCGCAACACGCTGGCCATCGCCGGTCAGCATAACCAGCTTTCCGACTCCCAAGCCTCTTAGTTCCCGGATCACCTGGGTTACCTCGGGGCGAAGTTGATCGGTCACGTCAATTACAGCCAGGATTTCTTTCTTGGTTCCACAGAAAACCACCGAGCCCCCGACTCGCTGCATCTTTTCCAGGACTTCGGAGGTGAGGGACTCATCTCCGTCGAGTAGGCGATTATTTCCCACCCAGAAGTCCTTTCCGTCGATTTCGCCTCGCACACCGATTCCCGGTAAGGTCTCGACGCGCTCCGCGGCCAGGCTCGGCGCTTTAACGTGCTCGGCATAACGAGCGATCGCTTCTCCCAGTGGGTGTTCGCTTCGCCGCTCGAGGGAGTAGAGGAGGGAAAGGACATCGTCCCGGCTGTATCTGCTCACTGTTGCCATGTTCTGCACTTGCGGCTCTCCGGTAGTGAGAACACCCGTCTTGTCAAAAGCGATTACACGCACCCGCGCCAGGGCTTCCAGGAAGGCGCCTCCCTTGACAAGGATGCCCCGGCTGGCCGCTGAGGAAAGAGCGGCCGTCAATGTGACGGGTGTCGCAATGACGAACGCGCAGGGACAGGAGATCAGGAGCACCACCATGGCTTGGTAAAACCAATGCCCGTAATTCCCCGTGATCCATCCTGGGATCAGCGCAACCAGGATTGCCACACTGATCAGCGCCGGTGTGTAGTATCGAGCGAATCTCTCAATCGAGTTCTCAACAGGAGCCCGGCGATGGTGAGATTCTTCCACCATGCGTAAGACTCTTGCGAGGGTGCTGTCGCTCAAATCGTGCGTTGTTCGAACCTCGATCGGACTGCCGAAGTTCATGGTGCCCGCGTGTACCGTGTCACCGGGCGTCTTTACCACGGGAATCGATTCGCCGGTCAAGAGAGCCTGATCCACGCTGGACCGTCCGGCCACGATCTCGCCATCGCATGGAATTCGCTCGCCCGGTCTTACGATGACGATCGTCCCGACCGCAACGTTTTCCACGGGCACTCGATGCTCGTGATCTCCGTGGCGGACAACCGCGAGCTTAGGTGTAATCGTCAATAAGGACTGAATCTCTCTTCGGGCGCGGGTCATACTCCAGACCTCGAGCAAGTTCGCCAGCGAAAAAAGAAAACAGACGGTCGCGGCTTCGGAAAATTCGCCCAGCATGAGTGCGCCGAATACCGACACTAGCATCAGCACATTCATGTCCGGGTGCCAGGACCGGAGGGATCGCCACGCCTTCGGGGCAGTAAACCAGATCCCACTCAACATGGCCATTCCGAAGAGGATTTTGCGATAGAGGGTTGCCGGTGAGCCAGCTTCGCCTTGGGTCAGAAATGCGAGAATCCAATTCCGGGACGAATGTGCATCGTCCAGTACCGCCAGGAATAGACTGAAGCCACTCAGGGCAGAAGCAATAAGCCGACCGTTGCGCAACAGCCATGCATCGATCGGCTGTCCGCCGCTGGTCCACGGTTCCGATCTCATCCCGAGGTGATGGATGGCGGCATGGATCACATCCAACCCGCTGACAGTCGGATCGTATTCGACGGTGAGGCGGGAGTTCATAACGTCGAACTTCAGGTCTCGAATCCCGGGGACACCCGCAAGACCCTTGCGAAGCAGCGAAACTTCCTCGGCGCAATCCATCCCTGCGATGCGCAAGACCGAGGTTTCTATCGTGGAAGTTTCGGTCATGTTTTCTATAGCTTACGGAAGATTCAGAAGCCTTGCAAGACTATTTGATGAGCGGTCTAATAGGGGCCGTGAGTGGAGATATAGACAGTTGCATAATTGTGCAAGTGATGATATGCTGCAGGCGTGGAAGAGACGATCAGTTCTCGATGTGGTCTAGATGATCACGATGGAACCACCCGGCGAACGCCAACCGTCAGGCCCGAGGCTTTAGAAGTAGCCGCAAGGCTGTTCCGGGCGATCGGCGATACCCCCAGACTGCGACTGCTGGCATTGCTCGGTCAGGGAGAAGCGTGCGTGACCGAACTAGCCGAAGCCGAGGGGGAAAATATCTCGACCATCTCACAACGTCTACGGGTACTTCGAAGCGAACACTTGGTCGTGCGCAAACGCCGCGGCAAGCATATTAATTACGGACTGGCCGACCAGCACGTAATGGATCTGGTTTTCAATGCTTTGGCGCATGCGAGCGAGGTTCCCGCTGTCCAGCAACCTACTAACTCGAATAGTTCAGGAGAACTAAAATGAGCGACCATAAGATTCACGAAGGGCACACTCATGTGCACGGTCCGAACTGCGGGCATACCGCTCTGAAGCACGACGGGCATGAGGATTACCTGCATGACGGGCACCTACATCGCTCGCATGGTGACCATGTTGACGAGCATCAAATCAGCATAGGCGGAAAAAACCCCGCATCGTGCACTCCGGACCACAATTGCGAAGGACACGAAAAAGGCCACGAACATGGTCCCAAGTGCGGACACGAAGCGGTTCCGCACGGCGACCATACGGACTATCTTGTCAAAGGTCACCTTCACCATGCACACGGGAATCATTGCGACGATCACGGAGTGGTGGAAACAGCTTCGGCGGCGAGGTGAGACTTCCCCGTCAGACGCACGACTGGCACTGCCTACAGAAGTAGTGATTCATAGCGCGCGCTGAAATGATGAGAGCGGTTCCGAATATCACAAAGGGAGTGTCAGACAACGAACCGAGCTGAGCGAGCCGGCCCAAGAGTATGCTCGCCCACTCCAGTCGAAAAGAACCTTTCCATGCCGGTGGCGGAAGGCAGGCAGAAGAGCGGGAACCACTCTAAGCTTCGTTGCGGTGCCCGCCAATACCGCCGCCGCAAGACGTCCGACGATCAACGGCATGGCGACGCAATGAATGGCGCAAAGAAGAATTCTCAGACGACAGAAAAGATTTGGCTCCTCAGGTAGGACTCGAACCTACAACCCTTCGGTTAACAGCCGAATGCTCTACCATTGAGCTACTGAGGAGCAAGGCAGGCAGGTTACTTCTCATTCATTACACCAGAGCCACGCCGGGCTGTCAAATAAGCTGCCCTTGCTAAACTGGTAGTCTCCCATGGAATTGGAAAAAGCATACGAGCCGCAGCGGTTCGAGCCGCGTTGGGCCGAAACCTGGGTCGAAAGCGGGGTCTTCCACGCTGACCCGAAGACGCCCGGTCCGCGCTTTTCGCTCGCCGTGCCGCCTCCCAACGTCACCGGGTCGCTGCACATCGGCCACATGCTCGACCACACCGTCATCGACACGGCCACACGCTGGCATCGCATGCGCGGCGACAATACGTTGTTCCTTCCCGGGACGGATCACGCCGGGATCGCCACACAACTGCTGGTGGAACGCAGCCTGGCCGCCGAAGGCCTCACCCGTCTGCAGCTGGGGCGCGAAGAATTCGTGCGCCGGGTATGGGAGTGGAAGGAAAAATACGGCACTCGCATCACCTCGCAAATGAAGCGCATCGGCGACAGCTGCGACTGGAGCCGCGAGCAGTTCACACTCAGTCCGGAACTCTCGCGCGCGGTTCTGGAAGCGTTCGTGCGCCTCTACGAGCGCGGCCTCATCTATCGCGGCACCTACATGGTGAACTGGTGCCCGCGCTGTTCCACGGCATTGTCCGATCTGGAAGTGAAGCACGAGGACACGCAGGGCAGCCTGTGGCACATTCGTTATCCGGTGAAAGACAGCCCGCGCGTTCTGGTGGTCGCCACAACGCGCCCCGAAACGATGCTGGGCGACACAGCCGTGGCCGTGAATCCCAATGATGCGCGCTATCAGGATCTCCGCGGAAAAACCGTGATGCTTCCGCTCATGAATCGCGAGATTCCGATCATCTTCGACGAAGTGGCCGATCCCGAATTCGGCACCGGCGTGGTGAAGGTGACGCCGGCCCACGATCCCAACGATCTGGAAGCGGGCAAGCGAAACAACCTGCCGCAAGTGAAAGTCATCGGTGAAGATGCTCGTATGACGGCCGAAGCCGGTCCTTACGTGGGGCTGGATCGCTTCGAGGCCCGCAAGCGCGTGGTGGCCGATCTCGAAAAACTCGGCGCGCTCGAGAAGATCGAGCTATACGCATTGGCCATCAGCAAATGCGATCGCTGCGGCACCGTGGTGGAACCGCTGGTCTCTACGCAATGGTTCGTGAAAACCAAGCCTCTGGCCGACAAGGCCATGGCTGCGGTGAATGAAGGCCGCATCCAGTTCGTTCCGGACAATTGGAACAAGACGTTCTTCAACTGGATGGAGAACATCCGGGACTGGTGCATCTCGCGGCAGCTTTGGTGGGGCCATCGGATTCCGGCTTGGCATTGCACGAATTGCCAAAAGATCACTGTGGCTCGTGAAGCGCCGGCGACGTGCCCCAACTGCGCTTCGGCGGAACTCACGCAGGACCCCGATGTGCTGGATACCTGGTTCAGTTCCAGCCTGTGGCCGTTCTCTACACTGGGCTGGCCGCGCGAGACGGAAGATCTGCGCGCCTACTACCCGACCAGCCTGATGATCACCGGCTTCGACATCCTGTTCTTCTGGGTGGCGCGCATGATGATGATGGGCATCGAGCTCACCGGCGACGTTCCGTTCCGCCAAGTGCATATGCACGGCCTGGTGCGCGACCCGGAGCGAAGGAAAATGTCGAAGACCAAGGGCAACGTCGTCGACCCGCTGGACATCAACGAGCGCTTCGGCACGGATGCTTCGCGTCTCTGGCTGCTCAAGGCGGCAGCTCCCGGCACCGATATCACTTACAGCGAGGACCATCTCAACTCCGCGCGGCAGTTTGCCAACAAGATGTGGAACGCGGCGCGGCTGCTGCTGATGAACATGGAAAGCGCGGGAATCGAGCCGTGCATTCCGCAAGCCGGCCGGGCAGAGACGCTGGAAGACCGCTGGATCTTTAGCCGCCTGAGCCGTACCGCCGAGTCCGTGAACCGCGCGCTGGCGCAGCATCGTTATCACGAGGTGGCCGAGGAGTTGTGGCAGTTCTTCTGGCACGATTTCTGCGACTGGTACCTGGAGATCAAGAAGCTGCGGCAAGCCCCCAATTCCGGGCTAACCAACGACTGGCGCAATCTGCTGAATGTGTTCGGCGCTTACCTGCGTTTGCAGCATCCCGTGATGCCCTTCCTCACCGAAGAGCTGTGGCACCGCTTTGGCGAGAACAGCTCGATCGCGCTGGCCGCCTATCCGCAGGGAGGGGCGACGACCGACCAGGCCGCCGAGCGCGAGATGGCGCTACTCCAGGAGATGATCACCGCGGCGCGAAAGCTGCGCGCTGACCATGGCCTCGATAAGAAGCTCGAGCTGCAGGGCGTCCTCTACTGCCACAACGGTTCGAGGACCGTGGAGCTCGGAGTGATCGAGCGGCTGGCGAACGTTAAGCTCGACTTGCGAACGGAGACGCCCACTTCACTGGCGGGCGCGGTGCGTTCGACACCGGACTTCGATCTTCTACTGCATCTTCCGGAAATCGATTCCGCGGGCCAACGGAATCGTTTGCAGAAAGAAATCGAGCAACTCGAAAAGCTCATCGCCGACAAAGATCGCCAACTTGCCAACGACAAGTTTCTGAATAGCGCGCCGGCGCACGTGGTGGATTCGCTGCGGTCGAAACGGGGCGAGTATGTGGCCCAACTCGAGAAGAGCCGCACCGCGCTCGCGCAACTCTGAGAGCTCATGTCCCTCGATCTGGCCTGGCTGCGTTCCGAACTCCCCGGCCGTCAAATGGAATGGCACTCGATCCTCGATTCCACCATGACCGAAGCCAGCCGGTTGGCCGCGCGAGGTTGCGCTTCCGGAACCATCGTCGGCGCCGAAGAACAGACTGCCGGGAAAGGCCGCCTGGGCCGAAGCTGGCACTCCGAGCCCGGCTCCGGATTGTACGTCTCCATCGTTCTCCGGTACGAGTTCCAGCCCGATGCGCGACCGGTGGTGACCCTGGCGCTCGGCCTGGCAGCGCGCGATGCGATCCAGAAGGCGACGGGCATTGCTTGCGATCTGCGCTGGCCCAACGATGTTCTCATCCGGTCGAAGAAGTGCGCCGGAATTCTCACCGAACTGGAGGGCTCGGCTATCATTGCAGGCATCGGCATCAATGTGAATCACACCACGTTCCCGGAAGAACTGAGCGCGACGGCGACTTCGCTGCGCCTCGAAGGCGGTCAGACTTACGCGCGCGAAAAACTGCTCGTGGAACTCGCGCGGAGCGTGGACAGCTTCTGCCGCGTGCTGGAACACGAAGGCCGCGAGCCGATCCTGCGAATGTTTTCCTCGGCCTCCAGTTACGTTTACGGCCGCCGCGTCGAAGTTGATTCGGGCGACTCCATCGTTAGCGGCACCACGGCCGGGCTTAACGACGCCGGCTTTCTCATTCTTCGGCAGGATGATGGACGCGAAAATGTCATTCTGGCGGGAGGAGTGCGCCCATGCTCCTAGCTCTGGACGCCGGCAACAGCAACATCACCATCGGCGCGTTTGATGGCAGTCAACTGACCGGCCGGTGGCGCTTGCGGACCATTCACGAGCAGACCGCCGACGAATGGGGCGTGCTCATGCGCAATCTGTTTGCGCTGGCCTCGCTCGATCTGGCGCGCGTCGACGGCATCATTATTGCCAGCGTCGTGCCCACCTTGGACGCTCCGCTTGCGGACATGTCCGAGCGCTACTTTCACACGACACCGTTGTTCGTGACGCCCGACACCGACATCGGCTTGAAGGTGCTGTATGACAATCCGCGAGAGGTGGGCGCGGACCGCGTGGTAAACGGCGTCGCCGCTTTCCACCGCTATGGCGGGCCGTCCATCGTTGTGGATTTGGGAACCACGATCAACTTCGACGTCGTGTCGGCGAACGCCGAATACTTGGGCGGCATGATCTGTCCCGGCATTGGCATGTCCATCACGGCGCTGTTTGCAAAGACCGCGAAACTCCCCATGGTGGATTTCCGGCAGCCCGCGCGCCTGATCGGCAAGAACACCGTGACCAGCATTCAGTCCGGGCTCTACTACGGTTTCGCCGGCCTGATCGACGGAATCCTGGAACGTGCCGTCGCGGAACTGGGCAGCCAGACCAAAGTAGTCGCCACCGGCGGCCAGGCGCAATTGGTTGCGAAGGCGTCGCGATTGATTCAGGAAGTCAATGAAGACCTGACGCTGGAAGGCTTGGAAATCATATGGCGGCGCAACCGGAAGAAGTAGCCTGGCCCGCCAACTATTTCAACTATTTCACGGAAGTTGAGGAACACTTCCAAAAAGCCCGCGGCACCAGTTTGTTCCTGATGTCTCCGCTCGATTGGGCGCTGGTGGAAACCTGGAAGAATGCGGGCGTGCCGCTGGAAGCGGTGTTGCGCGGCATCGACGCCGCCTTTGAAAAATGGCGCAGCAGGAAGAACCGCACCCACATGGTGAACTCCGTGGCTTATTGCTCGCAGGCCGTGCTGGCCGAAGCACAAGCGATGGCGGGAATGGCTCAACCCGCGAATGCGCGCAAGCCAGCACCCGTTCCCTTCACCCCCGAGGAACTAAGGACCTATCTCGAAACGAATGCCGCCGAGCTTCGCAAGAAATCGGGCTTTGAAGACATCGCTCATACCGTGGAGCGGCTGGTGTCCGAATTGGACACGCTGTATCACGACCTCGAAGAGCTGGAACGGCGGCTGACCGCGCTGGAGGACAAGATGATCGCGCTGGCGCATTCCCGCCAGTCCGACGAGGACCTGCTCCAGGCGCGGCGCGAGTTGGATCTCGAGCTTCGCCCGTATCGCGGCAAGATGACCGCCGAACAGCTGGCGATGTTGGAAAAACAGTACCTGGAGCGGCGCCTGCTCGACTCGGCCGGCCTGCCGCGCCTCAGCCTCTTCTACCTGCGCTAACCCGCCATCTCCGGAACAAGGCTCGCAAAGTTATTATGGTGGCTGGAAGATCATGTCCGTTCCTCCCCCCGAATCGAAGCGAGGCAAAAGAGTCCTCCTGGCGGTCACATTGGTGGTGTCGGTGGCTTGCCTGGTGTGGTGGGTAAACAGCGTTAGCTGGCCCGAGCTCTTAGAGGACGTCCGCGAGCTCGATTGGCGCTGGGTGAGTATCGCCGCCGTAGCAGACGTTCTGGTCTACATTATCCAGGGCTGGCGCTGGAGCCTGCTGCTTTTGCCGGTCGCCCCCGTATCTCCCTGGTCGTCGACCGGCGCGGTCTTCGTCGGCCTGTTTGCCAACGAAGTGCAGCCTCTGCATGCCGGGGAGCTGATCCGTTGCTTCCTCATGGCGCGTTGGGGCAAAATTCCGATCTCGGTGACGCTGGCGTCAGCGCTGATCGAGCGTGTCTTCGACGGCGTGCTGCTGATTGCCAGCCTGTTTATTTCGCTGCGATATATCCGGCACTTTCCTTTCACCCGAGGCCAGGCTCGTGGCATCGGGATCATCTCCACCGGCAGCATTTCCCTGACGGTCCTCATCCTGATTTGCGCCGCGCTGCTGGCGGTGGCCATGTACTGGCGCGAACAGACGCTGGACAAACTCCTGGATGTTCCGCTCTTTTCCTGGGCGCACGTGTTCATCGAAGACCTGCACCGCATCGGACACTCGCGTTATCTGTACTTTTCGGCGGCGGTCAGCATTCCCTATCTGCTGCTTCAAATCGTGCCCATCTATGCGCTGATGCAGGCCTATGGGTTCCAAACTGTCTTGTGGTCGCAAGCCGCCACGCTGATGGTTTTGCTCCGGCTGGGAGGCGTGTTGCCGCAAGCGCCGGGCAACATTGGACTCTTCCAGGTCGTGTCCACCCTGGTTCTCACGTTGTTCGGCATCCCCGGAGATATGGCGCGCCGTTTTGCCGGCATTCTCTTCGCTGGGGTTACCGTGCCCCTGCTCGTGGTCGGCCTCATCGCTCTAATAGCATCCGGCGCCAAGATGAGCGACCTTCATCGCGAAGCGCAGGCCGAAATGCGCGCCCGCCAGGATGCATTGAGCAAGACCAGCTGAACGCCGCCAAGCCGCGCGCTAATGCGTCATCGCGTAGATGATGTAATTGACGCCGATGCGAATCGCCAAGCCGGAGAATTTCTCGGGATAGCTCGGATCGTCGGCAAATTCCCACGCATCGCCAACGTCAGAGTTGTAGGAGATCGCCACCATCACGCGGCCTTTGTCATCGTAGATGCCACGCCAGTGCGCCCCCAGTCCGCCTTCCCGGCAGTTCTTGCAGCCTTGGTACAGGTGCGCCGCGCCCGGGATCTGGAAGCGCTCGTTGATATCGAAGACAGTGTGGAAGATCGGGTCATCGTCCGGAATGTCCACGATGGGCCGGTCCGGGAAGACAAACCGGATCCGCTTCAGGAACATCTCCCATTCGAAATCGCCGTGAAAATCGTCGGCCATGAAAAAGCCGCCGCGCAGCAGATAGTCACGCATCACTTTGGCTTCGGCCTCGGTCAAACCCCACTCACCCACCTGAACCGCGTAGAGCCAAGGCCAATTGTAAACCTCGTTGCCGTCTTCGAGCATTACGGGCTGTTCCACGGAGCGGACTTGAATGCGAGTGAGACGCCGTACGGCCTGCGAAAAATGACGGTCCGCGCGCGGGTAGTCCTGCGTCCAAAGTGAGAGCCCCTGGCGGAAGTCGCCGTCAAAGCGGCCGGCGTAGCCGTCGTTGGGGCCCGGCGGGAACATGAGGCGGGCGAACGACCATTCGCCAGGCACTTGCCAGTCGGGAGTCAGCTCAAAGTTGTAATACTCGACGCCGGGGAATTGATGGAAGGGACGCTGAAAAGCATACACGACGCCGAGAAAAACCAGGCCGCACCCGCACAGGCCTATCGTTCTCCGCACATTCATCCATCCGCCTCTTTCCCGAGCATACCATCCAGGTGAGCCGGCCCACGGATCGTCTAGCGCAAGCCCAAAGTTAAGCAAAATCGGCCGATAAGGACAACAGGGTGTGAGACCGTGGAGACATTAGCACAAGCACTGGATGTCGTGACCGGTTTGCCTGGCAAGGAGCAGGCCGAGCAGGCACTGTGCGACGCCGCGTCTTCGCCGGACCCCAAGTACCTGCTCGTCGCGGTGATCACCCGTGTGCCCGCAGTCCAGCAGCGGTTCGGACCGGCCGCCGCGGACCGGGTGTTGGCAGTGGCGGCCGAGCATTTTCGGAGGGCGCTGTTTCCGCATGACGCGCTCTATCGCTGGGACGGCCCCGTGTTTCTGGCCATCCTGCCCCGCGCTGAACGCATCGACCTGGTACGGGCTATGGCGCGCCGGTTCGCCGGCGAAAAGCTGGAAATTCCACTGGAAGTCGGTAACCGCACCTTGTTGTTCCCGGTCTCCGCCAGCTGGGCCATCTTCCAGTTTCTGCCGCCGGTGGAGGACTTGATGCGAGTCGTGAACGCTTTCGTCGCCGTGCAGATCTCTTCAGCGGCATTTCAGTAGGGCGCGGCTGCTATACTGGGGCCTCCGGTGCAGATTCGTTCCGCAGCGCAGGCCAGCAAGGCATCTTCCGACCACGGCGCCGCACTCCTCGCCGGATTTCTCGGCTGGACACTGGACGCCTTCGACTTCTTCCTGGTCACCCTGTGTCTCACCGCGATCGGTAAGGAGTTTCACAAAACCGACGCCGCCATCGCTCTTTCCATCACGGCAACGCTCGCCTTCCGTCCGCTCGGCGCGTTCCTGTTCGGCCTGCTCGCTGACCGTTACGGCCGCCGTATGCCGCTAATGATCGATCTGGTCTTCTATTCCATCGTCGAGGTAGCAACCGGTCTTGCACCGAACTACACGACCTTCATGGTGCTGCGCGCGCTGTTCGGCATCGGGATGGGCGGCGAGTGGGGCGTGGGCGCTTCCTTGGCCATGGAGAAGGTTCCGCCGCGCCTGCGCGGGCTGCTCTCCGGCCTGTTGCAGGAAGGCTATGCCGCGGGAAATCTGCTGGCCGCGATCTGCTACTTCTTCCTATTTCAGCGCTGGGGCTGGCGGCCTTTGTTCTTCCTGGGAGGCCTGCCGGCGCTGCTGGCTTTGTTCGTTCGATTCCGCGTGAAAGAGTCGGAGGTCTGGCGCACCAGCCGCGAAGAAAGCTGGAGCGGCCTGGGCCGCGCCGTCGCCGGGCACTGGAAAGTGTTCCTGTACCTGGTGGTCTTTATGACCATGATGAACTTCTGCTCGCATGGCACCCAGGACATGTACCCCACCTTCCTGCAACGCCAATGGCACATGGCGCCGCGCGAACTTTCGTTGATCACGGCCATTTCGATGATCGGCGCGATCTTCGGCGGCCTGGCGGTCGGCCTGCTATCGGACCGCATCGGGCGGCGGCGCGCAATCGTGCTGGCGCTCGTGGCTGGCATTCTGACCGTCCCGCTGTGGGCCTATGCGCCCACGGTTGGTCTTCTGGTGGTGGGCGCGTTTGTGATTCAATTCCTGGTGCAGGGCGCGTGGGGAGTCATTCCGGCGCACTTGTCCGAACTGTCGGGCGATTCGGTGCGCGGATTTCTTCCCGGCTTCGCCTACCAATGCGGGGCGCTGTTGGCCGGTTCGGTAACCTACATTGAAGCCGTGTTTGCGCGGCAGATGAGCTACGCGACGGCGATGGCGGTGACAGCCGCCACAGTGTTTGCCTTGGCCTCGGTGATGGCCCTGGTTGGACGCGAGCACAAGGGCCGGACGTTTGGAGCGATGAGCGCAAACGTCACGCCGTGAGTGGGCGTTCCGCTCCGGAGTGCTTGCGGTAGGGACCGCGCGTGCCATTGGGAAGGATGGTGGATTCGTCGGTGCGGGCCTGAGTGAGCTGCTGCGCGAGCAACTCCCGCGCGTTCGTCAAATCCGCGCCTCGCAAATCAGCGCCCAACAGCACAGCCCCGCGGAAGCGCGCTTCCGTCAAATTAGCGCGTCCGAAGAGCACACCGTTCAACTGGCTTTCGCGAAAATCCGCAGCGCGCAGCCAGGCGCGGTCGAGTTGCGAGCCGCCTAGCTCCGCCTGAAAGAACTTTGCACCGTCCAGGCTCGCTCGCGCGAAATCGCATGCCTTTAGACGGCTGTTACTGAAGTTGGCCTCCGTTCCGTGAGCGGCGAAAAAGCGGCAGGCGTGAAATTGCGTGCGGAAAAATTGCGCCCCGTCGAATTCGCTTTCCGAGAAGTCGCACGTGGCGATGCGGGCATGGTGGAAAGATCCGGACTTTAGATTGGCTCCCTGGAACTTGCAGCTCTCGATGACCGCGCCCTGGAAGCGTCCGCTCTGAAGCTGGGCTTTGCGAAAGATCGTGTTGCGGATCTTCGTGTCTGAGAGAATGGCTGCCGCCAGCCAGCTGGAGCCAAACTGGCTCTCCGAAATCTGCGCGCCGCTTAAGTCCGCGCCACCTAGCAGCGCTCGGGCGAAATCGGCGGCGTCCAGTACTGCCTTGCTAAAGTTCGCGCCGGTGAGTTCCGCGTCCAGGAGCGTGGTTCCACGAAGAATCACGCCTTGTAAGTCCGCGCCCGCCAACTGCACTTCATTTAGAGTCTCGTTCTCTAAAATGCAGCGCCGGCCCGAAGGCTGCCTTTCAATCCATTGCGCATGCGCATGCAGAAGCTCGTTGAGGGTATCGCCACTGGCGAGCTGAATCACGGTTTCCATATCGCCACTGACCTTATCGGCGGCGTACGGCGCGGTATGAGCGAGGGACTATGGCGGTGGGCTAATGCCCTGCGCTGCCCGGTTCGGACGGATATCCCTTGCTGTACCAATCCATATGCATATTGGTGGGAATGTCCAACACTTGAATATGTGTGTACCCCATCGCTTTGAGCGCCTGATAAGCCGGCCGGATATTCGGGCACTTGGTCATCGGGCAGCAACCGCAGTACAACACGATGCTGGCATCTTTAGGGACGCTTGCTACCGCTTTCTTCAGCGCGGCGATGCCTTCCGGGGTCGATCCCGGGCCGGCGTCGATGGCGTGCGGCAGGTGGCGGCTGCGGTAGAGCACCTGGAAAGTTACCGATACGATCACCGGCGCCTTACCCGACCGCAGCGTTTGCGCCAACGCGGCCGGCTCCAGCACTTCAGCGCGTGACCACGGCTGCGCCGCTTCCTGGCCTAAGCCAACCAGCGCCAGAAGCCCAAGCAAAATAGCGGAACAAAAGACCCGTGTCATCCTGAGCTCAGTTTACCGCCGCGACACGCCGCGCAATCCACCGATCAAGATCCTGCGGCCGTGCGCTCGGCGGCTTCAGCCGGCTCGTAGGGAAACTTCCGGATCGCCTGTATACATTCGGCCAAGGCCTGCAGCAGCGAACTGCCCCACCCGGCCGGCGTGTAAGGCGCAGTCTTCTGATTCACCTGCTTGTCGGCTTGCGCCAGGAACCGCATCGCCGGATCGGGCGGATCAATGTATTCGCGGACGGTGATCATAAACTCCACCTCCCCGCCCGCGTAGGTTTTTATGACTCCATACCGCTCGATCTTACACAGCCGCTCGGCTGCATTCTCTTGTGCATAGCTCCACTCGGCCAAAACGTCCTCCTAGACTCCTGCAGCCTGAACTGTCTGATCGTAATCCGCGAATGTTTTTCCTTCTGTGACTAATCGCTGCAACAACGGCGCCGGCGTCCACAACTTCCCATGCTGCTTCTCGAACTCGCGAATGCGCTCGTACACCCGCGCCAACCCGATCGTGCCAGCGTACCACATGGGGCCGCCGCGATAAGCCGGAAAGCCGTATCCATTGATGTACACGACGTCGATGTCGGACGCCCGCAGCGCAAAGCCTTCTTCCAAGGCGCGCGCGCCTTCGTTGACCAGCGCATAAATCGTGCGCTCGACAATTTCGTCGGCTGAAATGCCGCGCGGCGTGATCCCGGCCTCCTTGCGAACCTGGGCAATCAGCTTGTCCACCTGCTGATCGTGACTGGAGCTGCGGGCTTCATCGTACTTGTACCAGCCCGCGCCGGTCTTTTGGCCGAAGCGGCCCAACTCGCACAGGCGGTCTTCGAGCAGCGGCCGGCGGACGCCCGGGTCATGCGCGTCGCGGTGCTCTTTGCGGATGCGCCAGCCCACATCCAGGCCGGCCAAATCCGCGGTGGCGAGTGGGCCCATGGCCATACCGAATCCATACAGCGCCTGATCGACCGCTTCCGGAGCCGCGCCTTCTTCCACCAGAAACTGCGCCTCGCGGCGATAGAGCGCGAACATACGATTGCCCACAAATCCGCGGCAGTTCCCGACGACGACACCGATCTTGCCGAGCTTCTTCGCCAAACCCAGGCAAGTCGCGATGGTCTCCGCCGAAGTCGCCTTGCCCCGGACAATCTCCAGCAGCCGCATGACATTCGCCGGGCTGAAGAAGTGCGTACCGATCACCAGAGGCGGGCGCGAGGTGAGGGAGGCCAGCTCGTCAATGTTCAACGAAGAGGTGTTGGTCGCCAGGATCGCGCCAGGCCGCGCGGCACGGTCGATCTCTCCCAGAACCTGCTTCTTCAGCGCCATGTTCTCAAATACCGCTTCCACCACCAGGTCGACACCATCGAAACCGTCGTAGCTGAGCGTGGGTTGGATGCGGGCGAGGCTCTGCTGGACGGCCGCTTCGGTGAAGCGTCCCTTCTTCGCGGAATTGGCGTAGTTGCTGCGCATGGCCGCGAGACCGCGGTCGAGCGCTGCCTGGTCCGTTTCTTTCAGCAGCACCGGAATGCCCGCGTTGGCGAAAACCATCGCGATGCCGGCGCCCATGGTTCCGGCCCCGACGACGGCGGCTTTGTTCACCGGCAGTTGCGGCGTGTCTTTCGGGATACCGGGGATCTTCGCCGCTTCGCGCTCGGCGAAGAAGACGTGAATAAGCGCTTTCGACTGATCGGAGAACAGGCACTCCTGGAACAGCTCGGCCTCGCGCTTGAGGCCGTCGTCGAAGGCGAGCGTCGTGGCGGCTTCGATGGCGTCGATGGCGGCCAGCGGCGCGATCAGGTTGCGCTGGCGTTTGCGGGCATGAGCGCGCGCGCCAAGAAACAGGGGCGCGTTGGTATGCGGATCGCCGAGCTTGCCAGGCGCGTCGCGCGTCCGAGGCGGCGCGATGCCCGTTTTGGCCCGTGCGAATGCAACCGCGCCGGCCAGCAAATCGCCGTCGACTATCTGATCGATGATTCCGGCTTCGAACGCGTCAGCGGCGGTGACCGGATCGCCGCCCGTGCACATGTGCAAAGCTTTCGCGACTCCAGCCAGCCGCGGCAAGCGCTGCGTCCCGCCCGCGCCCGGAATGATGCCCAGCTTGACCTCCGGCTGGCCCACTTGCGCCGACCGGACCGCCACGCGGTAATGGCACGCCATGGCTGTCTCCAGCCCTCCGCCGAGCGCGGCTCCATGAATCGCGGCGATCACCGGCTTGGGGCAGTTTTCAATGCGTTCGAGTTTGGCGTTCAAGCCCGGGCCGCGCCGCCGGTCTCCGCTCGATGTGATCTTGCCAAACTCGCGAATATCCGCGCCCGCGATGAATGTGCGGCCGGCGCCGATCAACACGATCGCCTTGACGGCATCGTCGGACTCGAAGCGCTCCAGACCACCCACGATCGCCTCTGGAACGCCCGGACTGAGTGCGTTCACCGGCGGATTATTGACCGTAAGAACACCCACATCGCCCTCGACGCTGGCCAGCACCAGTTCGCTCATGGGTCTGATTCTAACGCACGCAAGGAAGGAGCTTAGGCCGAGCTACAGCGAGCCCGGCTCCGGTTTGGCGCTGCGGCCAAGATAGGTTGCGGCTATTCGGAGTCTTCGGCACTGCCAGTGACGAAGATATCCATGAAGACGCTCACCACCCAGCCCAGCAGGATACCAGCCACCGAACAGGCAATTAAGGATTGCCACGCGGCCAGCCCGAAACGGTCGCCAATGGGAAGCGCAACGGCGAGACCGGCTGCGCCGAAAACCAGGGTTACTATCAGTCGTTTTCTCATGTATGCACCGCTTGCCTCTGTCGTCAATGCCAGTATGCCCTGAACAGGGGACGCGGCCTAGAGGTTAGTGCTGTAGTCAGGCACAGGGACACACCTCAGGGTCCCTAATGTTTTTCTCTAGTACACTGCAGTATCTCAGGCCAGTGGGCTAGTCGAAGTCGAATGGCCGTTTCGGCTGGGGGGCGTCGGGATTGTCCTTTGCCTGCTTGAGAAGCTCGTCGAACTTGCGTTCCAGCACTTTGTGGTGGTCCTTATGCTGCTCGAAGGACTTTTGAAAGGCCTCGGCGCGGCGCGCTTCTTCGCCTTTCAGCTTTTGCACGGCCGCGCCAATGTCTTCAATACTGGGCGGCTTCTTGTGCTCCTCGTAGCGGATCACCGCCTGGAGCGCGGGATCGATGTGAAGTGTCGCCTCGCAGCACGGGCAGCGCACTTCAATCAGCCCGCTCTTCACTTTGGCCATACTGCAACTCTAGCGTAATCGAGCGGGCGGGCGCGGCGCAATCTTCCAGCGGCTCTTATGGCTCGTGGTAGGGAATTTCGCGCGTGCCGCTATCCAGGCCTTCGATCCGAATGACTGCCGGCTTGGGCGGAACGGGAGCGGGCCGGACAACCGGCCGTATGTTCACGTCAACGGGGGGTGTATGCTGTGCGGCGACCGCGCCCCGCTGGTAGGAAGCCTGCATCGTCTGGACGCTCTTGGCGACTTCCTCCGCGGTCAGGTGCAGGCGGAAGTGAGCGGCCTGGCCTTCGGCGGTAAGCTTCAGCTTGCTGGCCATGTCCTGCATTACCGCTGCCTCACTGCCACGAGCCTTGGACGTCAGCTGGATCATGTGGCCCAACTCGGTGACCATCTTCTGCGCCGAGGCCTCGCTGGCGAAGCGCACCACCACATCCACGAGCACGCCGCTGCGGAACGAGACGCCTGCCTCGAAGCCACGCGTATCCGAACCCCAGTCGCTGCCGCTGAGCACCGCGTTGAGCTGGTCGTTTCCAAGGGCATCGGGAGCGGCCGTCAGGACCCAGGCCTCATAATTCGCATCCATTTCGGCCGCGCGCGCCAGGATCGAGCCGGGCGGAGGAGGCGGCGTCGCGAACTTGTTGCGTTCCAGAGTGGCGAAGACCGAGGCAACGTCGCCCACCAGGATGGTCTGCGGATCCAGCGGCACGATGGCCATGTCCTTGCCGTCCTTGCTCTGTGGCCGGTAGACCTCCGTCGAGTTGAACATTTGCGGTTTGGTTCCGTAGTGCGCCAGAAGCTGTTTCAATTTGATGAGATCGAAATGCCCATGGACGACGATCAGCAGCGGCGTGTCTGCGGCGGCCGTGGCAGCCGGGGCGTTGGCGGTGGGCGCGTCCGGATTGGCGGCCTCCGCCTGTTTGGCTGCCGGCTCGCCGGGCGTTGAGATCAGAATCCGGTCGACATCATCCAATATTTCCATGCCCGGAAACTGCGGGATGGGCAGAGGGGCGGCAGTGGCCGTGGCAGTGGCTTTGGCCGCCTGAAACTTGTCGCGGAGCATGGCCCCGACGGCCGAATGTTTGACGCGCTCCCAGTCGATGCTGATCACAGCCTTGGCATTGGGATGCACGTACCGCCAGAGACCGGCATCGGACTGCGCCATTCCGAGCGCGGGCGCAAGCAGCAGACAGACGAACGTAGAAGTAGCGCGAAGGGGTGACATAATCCTCCTCTTATGTATCGGCGGAATCGGCAGAAGTCTGCAGTGTGCGCGAGGGAAGATGTTATAGTGAGAGTACTTCCGCAGTCTCTCCGGGCCCGTAGCTCAGTTGGTTAGAGCGCTACCTTGACACGGTAGAGGTCAGAGATTCGAGTTCTCTCGGGCCCACCACCTAACGCGTTGCTCGCGCTAGGCTTCTTGCGAATGCCCGTCTTGGCCGTCCGAGGCGATTTGGCTTGTTTTGGCTCATTCGCGGCCCGAATCGAGACGACTTTCGATCCGCGAACGCGCGCTTGCAACGCGAGCACGGATCGCTCCTGCGCTTCGAAGTCGGCGAGCGTGTAGTGCTGCGTCATGTCCGCCGTCGCGTGGCCGGCCATGCGCTGCGTTTGAAGCGCGCCCATGTTCTGCCCGTGCACCGTGACCGCTTCTCTTCTGAACGTGTGGAACCCGAACCCTTGACGGTAGATGTCGAGCGCGATCGCCGCGGGCCGCAAGAAGTGCTGATTGAGGTCGCGATCGTCGCGGCAGACGCCGGGTGTCTTCCACCGCCCTTCGTGCGTCTGGACGTTGAACACGAAGTCGTTCTCGCGCCCGGCTCCGGGGAACATGGCGCGCAGGTCGTCGGCGAGGGCACCCAGCGGCACGTCGCGGTTAGCCTTCTTGCTCTTCACGATGTCGAGGTCGCCCCTGTACCAGCGCTGCCGAACGAGGATCTTTCCCCCGGCGAAGTCGATGTGCTTCCACTGGAGTCCGAGAACCTCGCTGATCCGGAGCGTGCAATAGAGCGCGGTCTCGCAGATCAAGCGCACGTCGGCGGGTAGCGCGGCGAGCAGTGCGCGCGTCTCGGCCACGGTCAACTTCACCGGTTCGCGAGCGGGCCGTTGCCGTCCGACGGTGGCGTCGGTGGCCGGGTTCATCTCCTTCCACCAACCCCATCGTCGCGCCTGACTGAAGATTCCGCTCATCAGGTTTCGAAGATCCAACCGGGTGGACGAAGACAGGCCCGCGCGCGCCTTCTCTCCGAGCCAAGCGTCGATCGTCTTCGTCGTGATCATCCCCATCGGCAGATCAGCAAAAGCTGGGCGGATGTGCTTCTTGATATGGCTTTCGTACTTGCCGCGGGTTCCGGCCGCGAGGTTCTCGGGCTTGCGGACGTACTCGTCCAAGTAGTGATCGAGGAATTCGCCGAAGTTCATCTGCGACTGGACCACGTACTTGCTGTGGTTGATGGTCGCCATCACTTCGTTCTTTTCGCGGATCGCGTCCCGTTTCGCCGTGGCTTTCAGATAGATCCGCTCCTGCACGCGCGCGAGGCGGCCGTCCACGAGCCGCTCGACGTAGGGGCGGATGTAGAAGCGCGGGCGCTTTCCGCTGGTCACGTGAATCTTCGGATCTTGAGTTCGCACTTGGTCTTCCAAGCCTAAGAGCTCGGAAATAGAAATCTTATCCTGTCGACCAGCGCCATGGTAAACAGGTTCTCCCGCCGCCAGACTTTGCCCTTGGGGCATAAGCCGGACCTCTCCTGAAAGGTCTGTATTGGTCGCCCGATGGGAGATTTCGACGCTTGCGGGCTAGCGCCTGTCCGAGCTGGTTTCGGCCCTCGGAGTGCCGGCCGCCTCTCACGGTGGGCCTTTCGAGCCCGTCGCCGAATCCGCCGCGCGGCGGTCAGCGTAGCTACCATTTTAACAGACTAAAAGGGCCTCTCGCGCCTGAATTCCCCCGCCGGCCTGCTACCCACGGCCAGCACCAGGTAACCGAGCGCGTCCGAGCTGTGAGTGAGAACGGGGTTCTTCTTCGAGAGCGCGTCCTGGACGTTGCCGAACGCGTCCTTTTGCCACGAAACTTCCTTGAGATCTCGCAGCAGCGCCCGGCAACTCGGATCGATCATGAGCCGCGCGCGGCCCTCCGCTGGCATGAACAACTCGTTCACGGCCGCGACGCGCGCACGCTGGGTCACGTTCGATCGCCGGATCTCGTACTGCGCCTCGAACAGATGCGAGAACTTCGCCAGGGTCCGCTTGAACACGGCCCAGTCGTCGGGCGCCGACGGATCGGCCGCCGTCTTCCGCGACCCGCCCGACGCGTCCCCTGTAACGCGGATCTTGAGCCGCGGCCCGCGGCCCGCGAGCCGTGACAACTTCTCGGCCAGCATCTCGACGACCTCCGACGTGTGGCCCTCCGCGAAGAGCTCGCCCTGGATCTCCAAGGCGAACCAGCGCTTGTTCTCGAGAAGCCAGCGTTTCTGGTCCAGGATCTCGTCGCGGCACTGACCCCAGATCACGGCGAAAGTTCCGATGTTGAAATCGCACGACACACGCAGCAGGAGCGAGGGATCGAACGGACATTCTCGAAGGTGCTGCTTCTCGTCGAACCGATAAGCTCGCAGAGCGTTCGCGGCAGCGACGGGGTTCTGCTGGTAGTTGGTCATCCAGGCTTCGAGGCCCGACGACGCTCTGCGCTGCTCAAGCTCCTCCTTCGTGTAGCCGAACCCCTGAACAAGAACCGGACCGAGAGGCAGCGCCTCTCCGGGACGCCTGCCCACTTCGTCCAGCCCGGTGGAGTGGTCGGCGAGCGCCGGAAGCCTGACCACGCGACACTCGACCGGTTCCAAACCGAGTTCGGCGTCGCCGTCTTGTAAGGTTCCGATTAGATCGGCGCGATGAAATCTGGTCCCGATAACAATGCAGAGCGCCCCGCTCCGCTGGCGCGGCTGCAGGGTGGACACCCACGTGTCGATCACCTGCGCGCGGTACGACGCGCTGTCGGCCTGAACCGACGAGCGAAAGAGGTCGTCGCAGACGAGGCAAGAAGCTCCGAAGCCGCCGATGGTTCCGCCGACGCCAGCCGCGCGAAGTTCTCCACCCTCGATCGACGTCGAAAAATATCCAGCCGCCCGCGAATCTGCCGCGAGCTCGACGCCGGTTCTCTCCGCGTGAAGATCCAGGTCGTTGCGGCACAATCGGCCCATCCGCTCCGCGAGTTCCTGCGACGCGCTCACGTAGATCGCCGGCCAACCGGGAAACAGGCAAAAGAACATCGTCAACGTGCGCCTGGCGGCGAGCTCGCTTTTGCCGTACCGGCTCGGGAGCGACACCAACACAGTGCGCGGGCCTTTGCCGTTCATCGCGTCGACGATCGCATCCGAGATCACGCGCGCGTGATTGCAAGGGCTGTAGTCTTGGTTCAGGTTTCCTGTCAGAACCAAGGCCGTGGTCAACGGAGAGAAGCACCAGGCTTTCTCTGCGAGCCACGCGATCTCCTCGGCCTTCGGGGAGTAGTCTCGGGCCAGGTACTCACGCAATCCTTCTGGCCCGAGGTGCCTCTCGATGTAGCGCGTCGCGATCAGATCGCTGGCGGCTGGATGTTTGGACCAACGGCTCGGTGAATCGATGGGAGTATCCGGTTTCGCCGAAGTCCCCGGCGACGATGCGGTTCACGCGAGGGCCGGACTGGGCCGATTTAGAGCTGGGCGCAGGTTCCTCCAAATAGCCCCTTCGCACTTTCTTGGTAGTTCGTTCCGGCGGCGCCTCAGGCCTTCTACACCGACTTCGCGGGATCGCTCGATGGTCGACAGTCGTTAAGAACTTCGACGCACGCATCCGCGAAGGAGACCGCGGGCGGCGGCGTGCGGAGTAATTAGAAAAGAGAGCGTCAGCGCGGATCGAAGAGGTAATGCTGTTTAGAGGTTGGATGAAAAGACCGGGGACCGACCAAAAACCGAATCTTTAGTCCAAGGTACTGCCATGTTGGCCCTTCGTCGGGATTGAAATTCCTTATTACAATTCCTTCCAGCAACAGTGCCTCCAACGCCACCTGGATCTGCGCAGAGCGTAGTTTTCTTTCGTAATGCCCTCTACTAAGGACCTTCCAACGCCGATAGGTGAAATAGCTGACCTATTTCCCCGCGAGATCCTTGAGGTGAGGCGCGACTTCGTTCAGTTTTTGCGATATGGCAATCAGGGTCTGATTGAGTTGTGCGACAACGTGACACAGATTATTGACAGCGTTAACCACGTCGCCGAGGCTCTTGTCTGTTATTTGATCTGCCAAAATGATCGTCTCCTTTTAGGCCGGAGTTTAGCACAAATCAAACGGCTGCAAGTCGCCAGGGATCGCAGACGCCCGAGGTTTCAAGCGCGCAACAGACGATGCACGGTCGTCGCGCTGGTCCTCAGCTTCTTCGCGATCCAACGGATGCTGCGCCCTTCCTGGTGATGGAGGCGCAAGACTTGATCGCGGTCGATCTCGGACCGCGGACGGCCGATCAGCTTCCCCTGCCGCCGGGCGCGCTCCATTCCGGCGAGCGTGCGCTCAATGATGCGCTTCCGCTCGAACGAAGCGACAAAGGCGAAGATGGCCGCCACCAGTTCGCCGAAGTCGCCGGTGGTATCCAGGAACGGCTCGGAGTAAGACCGGAACGCCACTCTGTATCCGGCGAGGCGTTTCAGGTGGTCGCACGTCTTGCCGATCCCTTCCCGGCTGAAGCGGTCGAGCGACCACACCAGCACGGCGTCGAACTCGCGCCGCGCGGCGGCGCCCATGAGCGCCGTGAACCCCGGACGGCCAGCCTTGGCGCCCGATTCCCGGTCCTCGTACTCGGCGACGATCGGCCAGCCCATCGCCTTCGCGAACTCGCGCAGTTTGAGCCGTTGGTTCTCGACGGTCTGCTCGCCGGGAATGGGCTTGCGGCTCTTGGCCGGCTTGGTGGAAACGCGTAAGTACAGTGCTGTGCGCATGGTCTATTATACGTTCCAAAAAGGTTCCTTGGAACAGTGGCCGAAACCAGCGGATGCGCGCCTAACAGAGTCAAGGGCATAGCCGGGGCGCCGACGAGGACCCTTTTGGAACAAGCCTCGCAGACCGCGGTCAGAGGGCCTCGGACCGCGGCCAGCGTCCGAAGGGTAGCCGAACCCCGCGCCGGGGTCCGAATGGGTGGCATGGTGGGGCCGAGGGTGGCGAGGATCGATGCCCGGCGACGCCGGTCCGGGCAAGGGTCGCCGCAATGTTCTCCGCATTCCGCGCGCCGCGCGCGCCCCGAGCACGCTGTTTCTGCGCCAGAATCGGAACGTTTTTGCGCTGAGGTGGTCCACCCTTGAAAAAGGCGGTCCACCTTCCGAGTGCGATGTATTAATAACTTAGCTATGTCTGGCCCACCTGGCCCACCAGACACCCCGTTTTCCAAAAGCTCTATATGAATTCAAATATTACTGTTAGGTTTCTCTTCCTTTAGGTAGTCCAGGTGGTCCAGGTGGGCCTAATTCTTTCCAGTCAACAACATCCGACTTGGACCACCTTCTGGACCACCTTTTCGAGGTAGTCCACCCCCTCCGAAGGTGTGGCTTTCTCCTCGGTCAGACGCATTCATTCCGGCGCCGGAATGCAGAACAAAGCTTCGGCTCCGTCCGCTCCGGGACTTTTCAAAACGGAGTTTCGCGCGCACGGCCGAAAAATTAGGTCGCCAAGGTAAAATGGAATTGTAGGGCAGCAAGCAATTCCGTTGCTGAACGTCGAGAAAACAGGGTTTCCGAATCGCGGCCAGAGTAGCTCCTGGCCGCTTCGGATTTAAAGCCTAGCCTCGGCGGGAGCCCTTCAAATGCACCTAACCGGCCGTCCCTGGCCGTCTCGATAGTCAGCGACAGGAGTAATCGCTTGTGCCTTCGTCACCCGAAGTCCTAGCCGAACCCTCTCCCTATATCCAGAGTCCTGGTTGCGCGGTCGCTTCGACCGCCCCCGCCTCTCCTATTTCCAAACCAACAATCCAGCGTTTTCGCGCGCTCTTTGAAGGTCGCGACGACGCCTTCGGTGTTTCGTCTGTGTTCGGCGACGTCCGGGCTGACGGAAAGCGCGAAGCCAATTCGCGGCTGGAACACCGACCACTAACAGAAGAAGACTTACGAAAACACCTCGCCGGTGAACGCGGCGTGGGCATATTGCCCGCGCGACGCGACGCCGGCGAGGTCGATTTTTGTTGTCATTTCGGCGTCATCGACGTCGACCAGTACGTCGGCTTCGACATCGGCGCGCTGGCGCGGAGGGCCGCGGATCGCGACCGGAGGCTTGTGGTGCACCGTTCTAAGTCAGGCGGCGCGCACATCTATTACCGGGCGAGCGCGAAGGCGACTGCCGCCAGCATGCACGAAATGCTGCGCCAGTACGCTGACGCGCTGAATCTTCCCGCCGATGTCGAGATCTTTCCGAAGCCCATCGACGACAATAATCCCGGCGGATATCCCGGCGGTTGGATCAACCTGCCGTACTTCGGCGCGACGCGCCCGGCCATCGACGCTGAGGGCCGCCAGCTTTCGCTCGAGGAGTTCCTGGACTACGCGGAAGTTCGTGTTTTTGACTTCGTCGAAGAGCCCGAGGCACCGGATAAGCCGCCAACAACACGACACCCTAAAGAGCGGCGCCGATATCAGAACGGCGCGCAGGCGGGCAACCGCGAGCAGTTTCTGGTTTCCGAGCTCGCGCGCCAGTTAGGCGCCCATCCCGACTGGAGCGCCGAGCGACTTCGCGAATACGCCGAGTTTCTTCGGAACACGCTCTTCGAGCCGCGGCCGAGCGACGACGAATGGAAGGGCTGGCGCGTGCCTAAACTCTGCGCGAGGCTCGTGGCGAAAGAATCGGCCAAGCGGGGAGATCGGCCGGCCGGGACAGGCGAGATCAGCTGGTACAACGCTCTTGAGCGGACCAAGGGCGGCGAACCCCTGGCCCTGCTGGTCAACGCGATGAGAGCCATCGAATACGCCGAAGAGTGGCGCGACGCGCTGGAGTACAACGAGTTCATCGGCGAGGTGGTCTTTAGAGAAGACTCTCCCGAAGCGAGCGCGTCGAAGGGCGAGACCTTGGAAGAGCACCATGTGACTCGGATCTGCGCGTGGCTCCAGAGCCAAGGCATCCGCGTGAACGTGAGCACGACCGGCCAAGCGATCTACGCCGTCGCCATGGGCCCCTCGAAGCGGGTCAATCCGGCTCGCGCGTACTTCAGCGGACTGGAATGGGACAAGACGCCCCGAGCGGAGCGCTTGTTCATCGACTACTTCGGCGCGGAGGATCACGCGTACACGCGAGCCGTCAGCGAGTGTTTCTTGATATCGGCCGTCGCGCGCGTCATGAGGCCGGGCGCCAAGGTCGACACGATGCCCGTCCTCGAAAGCGTTCAAGGCGACCGGAAGAGTCAAGGCGTCGAGAAGCTGGTGCCGCGCGAAGAGTGGTTCGCCGATCATCTGCCCTCGCTGGCGGACAAAGACGCGGTGCTGCAGCTTCGAGGAAAGCTGATCGTGGAGATCGGGGAACTTAAGAGCCTCGTCGGCGCGAAACCCGAGGTAGTCAAAGCGTTCCTGTCGAGACGCATCGACACGGTGCGGTTGCCTTACGGACGCAAGACGGTGAACATACCTCGGCAGACCGTCTTCATCGGCACGACGAACAAAAAGGACTATCTGGACGACGAGACGGGAGGCCGCCGCTTCTGGCCGGTCAAGATCGGCAAGGTCGATGTCGAGGCGATCGAGCGCGACCGCGATCAGATTTGGGCCGAGGCAGTAGTTTTCTTCCGCGCTGGACGGAAGTGGTGGTTCGACCCCGAGATGGAGGCCATCGCCGCGGAAGTGCAGGAATCGCGGCGCTCCGCCGACGCCTGGGAGACGGCGATCGCCGCGTGGATCGAAAATCCTACGGCTCGGGAGGTCAATGACGAACATGGCGAGCTTCTGTCTCCGGAGCTATTGTCGCGGCCGCGGCGCGTCTTGACGCATGAAATCCTGGCGCACTGTATCGGCAAGCCGCGGTCAACTTGGCAAACACGAGACGAAATGCGCGTAGGGGCCGTCCTGCGCGGGCTCGGCTACGAGCGCGGCAAGCGAACTCTGATCGGCGGGGTTCGACATCGCTTCTACGAACCCATCGAGAAGGTCAAGGGGGAGCAGCTCGATCTGCTCAATCAGCCATGAACATCAAGAGCATAGAACGTTTTGAACATCAAGAGCGGAGAATGTTTTGAAGAAAAGAAAATCTCGCGAGCGGCGCGCGCGGCGCGGCGAAAAACATTCGAAGGAACCGCGGCTCTCCGCCGTCGAGCTCGCGGCGGGCAAGAAGTCCGGATTCGATGTCGCGCTGCGGCGCGGGGGATGGCGGCCATGAACATTCTGGGCGAAGAACGTTTGGAGCAATTCTCCGGGCCGGAACTGCCCATCAAGCGTTCGTGGAGCGACTTCCTTCGACAGCTGGAGGACGTCGTCCAAACGCGGGGAGACCGAGCGCTCAAATTCGCCCCGGCGGATGAATTTCGCCGCGCCCTGCGGGATCTGATCGTCGCGATGTGCGAGATCGAAGGACTGGGTATCCGGCTGAAACCCGCGGGGCGCCTGATCATCGACAGTCACCTGATCGGCGCGCTGATCGGCCTCCGCTATGAACTGACTCGGATGGTTCTTCCCGACGGCGACGCCGAGGACGCGGCGGCGCTCAGGGCGCGCGCCCTTGAGAGCATCGGAACCCTCCTGCGCGTGCTGCGCATCGCTTTTCCATGATGGACGAACAAGACATCGCGCTTGTCCAGAACGACCCCGAAGGGTGGCTCAACGAGATGGACAGTGATTCGCTCGCGACCTTGTGCCGCTACGCGGCGGCGCTCGGCTTCCTGGCCATCGAGAAAACTCTCCTCAAAAACGCCGTCGC